>Ga0210003_1001050_pt1 | contig 24570 bp, 19 predicted proteins | sample LantaG_FD_182804 | JGI IMG/M metagenome (GOLD analysis project Ga0210003, IMG submission 182804) | Deep subsurface microbial communities from Baltic Sea to uncover new lineages of life (NeLLi) - Landsort_02402 metaG (SPAdes) (version 2) | ecosystem: Environmental > Aquatic > Marine > Oceanic >... | reverse complement strand
GCGATGAGCGCCTGCGCGAAGAGCAGAGTGCCGCGATGAGCGCCTGCGCGAAGAGCAGAGTGCCGCGATGATTACCGGGCGCTGCTGACATGCGGGTGCTGGTCGCAATGAGCGGCGGCGTGGATTCCGCTGTGGCCGCCGCGCGGATGGTCGACGCCGGACACGACGTTGTGGGTGTGCATCTGGCGCTGTCATCTGCGCCCGGGACGCTGCGCACCGGCTCTCGTGGGTGCTGCTCGAAGGAGGACGCCGGTGACGCGCGCCGCGTCGCCGATGTGCTCGACATCCCCTTCTACGTGTGGGATTTCGTCGACCGCTTCCAAGAGGATGTGATCGAGGACTTCGTGGACTCCTATGCGCGGGGGGAGACGCCGAACCCTTGCGTGCGCTGTAACGAGCGAATCAAGTTCTCCGCGTTGGCCTCCCGGGCATTGGCGCTGGGCTTCGATGCCTTAGCGACCGGTCATTACGCCCGGTTGTCGGCTGGTCGCCTGCGTCGGGCCGTCGATTCGGACAAGGACCAGTCCTATGTGCTGGCGGTGCTGACTGCCGAGCAGCTGAGCCACGCGGTGTTCCCGATCGGTGACACCCCCAAATCTCAGATTCGTGCGGAAGCCGCACGTCGCGGGTTGTCGGTGGCTGAGAAGGCTGATAGCCACGACATCTGTTTCATCCCCTCGGGGGACACTAGAGCATTCCTGGGTGCGCGCATCGGTGTGCGACGTGGCGACGTGGTCGACGCCAACGGGACTGTGCTGGCCGAACACGATGGGGTGCACGGTTTCACCATCGGCCAACGCAAGGGCCTGGGCATCGCCGGTCCCGGCGCGGACGGCGGTCCCAGGTATGTGACGGGCATAGACGCCGACACCGGCACCGTGCACGTCGGCGATCTCGCCGACCTGGAGGTTACGACTCTGGAGGGCGACGCACCGGTGTTCACGTCAGGTGTGGCGCCGAGTGGGCCGCTGGAATGCGTGGTGCAGGTGCGCGCCCACGGTGGCGTCGGCACCGCGGTCGTCGAGCTGCGCGGCGAAAACTTGGTGGTCGATCTGCGCAATCCGTTGCGCGGCGTCGCGCCGGGACAGACCCTGGTGTTCTACCGCCCCGACCCCGATGGCGACGAGGTGCTCGGCAGCGCCACGATTCGCACTGCGCGCTAATCCGACGCGACGTACGACGGACGCTTGTCCGTCGAATAGTCTTGATCGAGTGAGTGTTTTCGCGACTGCAACCGGCGTCGGATCCTGGCCGGGTTCATCCGCCCGAGAGGCTGCCGAGGTAGTTGTCGGCGAACTGCACCACCTGCCCCACCTCGTCGAATTGCCGGGCCGCGGTATAGGTGCCGACCTGATCGGGCGGGCCGGTGCGCTGCTGGTGGACATCGGCATGGACACCGTTCCCCGCGGATACCGCATCGCCTCGGGTCGAAGCTCGGTGACCCGGCGGGCGGCCAGCCTGCTCGACGAGGATATTGACGCGCTCGAGGAGGCGTGGGAGACCGCCGGACTGCGCGGCAGCGAGCGCACTGTCAAGGTCCAGGCGCCTGGACCGGTGACGCTGGCCGCGCACCTGGAGTTGCCTGGCGGGCACCGTGCGATCACCGACCCCGGCGCCGTGCGGGATCTGGCCAGTTCGTTGGCTGAAGGTGTGGCAGCGCTGCGTGCGCAACTGATGCGCCGACTGGAGACCCCGGTGGTTGTGCAGTTCGATGAGCCCTCGCTGCCGGCCGCGCTGGCAGGCCGGCTGACGGGCGTGACAAGCCTGTCGCCGGTGCATCCGGTGGATGAGGCTGTGGTCACCCAACTGCTCGACGAGTGCGTAGCCGTGGCTGGCGGTGATGTGGCGGTGCACAGTTGCGCCCCGGGCTTGCCATGGAAGTTGTTGCAGCGCAGCTTGATCGCCGCCGTGTCAGTTGATGTGCACACGCTGACTGCTGCAGATCTGGACGGGGTCGGCGAGTTTATCGAATCGGGGCGAACGGTCCTGCTGGGTGCGGTGCCTTCGTCAGCGTCGGGAGCGCGACCTTCTGCAGCGGAGATCGCGACGACGGTGGCGGGGGTGACTGACCGGCTCGGTTTCAGGCGGGCGGTACTGCGGGACAATATCGGCATCACACCGGCGTGTGGGCTCGCTACGGCGACACCGGCGTGGGCGCGCGCGGCAGTCGAGCTGGCGCAGTGTGCCGCTGACGCGTTCGCCGCTGGTTCCGACGTGATCTGATTCTGACGCGATCGGCAATGGCGACGCGCCTAGCCTCGGCTCCAGAAATTGTTAACTTTGTCACTGGATGTGGCACATCGCGACATGAATGGGTCCCGCAAATGACTCTGGATCGATTTCATCGTGATGTACTGGCCAGAGCCAGGGAGCGTCACTCTGTGGCTACTGTCCAGTCTGGCTGAACGTTCCCGTTCGTAGCGGGTTGCGGCCTCCTCTTGGCAAACTGCAACTCAGCCTCGGCGGAGATTTTCATATATTCTCGTTGAGAGGCTTGGTCGGCGCGGAACTGATGTCGGTTAGCGGTGGGCAGGTCTGAGTATCGACAACTTTCACTCGGAGACGGATGGCGGTTGTTGAAGACGATTCTGGCTGGTGGCAGTGACAGATTGCTGATGACAGCGACAGTGAGGTGCGCTATTTCCGGGTTGGTCAGGCTGTGACTTGGTGCGCTGAGCAGGACACCGGGCAGACCGAGGCTGAGCTCGACCGCCTCGTCGCGCTCGACTCGTTCGCGATTCTCGACACGCCGCCAGAAAAGGCTTTCGACGATCTGACGGCGCTGGCCGCGCACGTGTGTGCCGCTCCGATGTCGGTTGTCAGCTTTGTTGACGCCGGCCGGCAATGGTTTAAGTCCCAGCACGGATTCGATCTCGCCGGGACTTCAGAGACCTCCAGGGAGTTCTCGTTCAGCTCCGCCACGTTCGACGCCGAGGGGATGCTGGAAGTCCCCGACGCCCGGCTGGATGCCCGTTTCGCCACCCACCCGATGGTGAGCGGAGATCCGTGTGTGCGCTTTTTCGCCGCCGCGCCACTTGTCACCGCAGCAGGCCACGTGCTTGGTGCCCTCTGCGTCATGGATGTGGAGCCGCGGACCCTGTCGGTTCTGCAGCGCAAGCACCTGCAGGTCCTGGCGAACCAGGTCCTCAGCCAGTTGGAGTTACGGAACCAGGCGAGACAGTTCGCGGCCGAGGTCAACGCGCGACTGGCGGTGGACGCGGCAATGCGTCAGCAGCAGCGGATCCTGGACGGCGTGCTCAAGTACACCGACGTTCTCATCTTCGCCAAAGACGTCGATGGTCGCTTTGTGATAGCCAACCGTGCGCTTGAGCGATCCGCCGCAGCGGCCGAAGGTGCACTGATCGGGCTGACCGACTACGACATCTTCGATGCTGAGGTGGCCGACGGGTACCGTCGCCTCGACGCACACATCATGGCTACCAGGGAATGGCAGATCGTCGTTGAAGATGTGCCGCATTCCAACGGCACGGTGCCGCGGTATCGGACGGCAAAGTTCCCGCTCATCGACGACAACGACAAGGTGATCGGAATCGGCGGCGTCTCGACCGACGTTACTGAGCTCGATGCTGCACGGGCAGCACACGCAGAGGCCGAAGATCGTTGGCGCGCAGTGGTTGAGCAGTCCCAAGCGGCGGTAGCTCTCGTTGATGCTGACGGGATGATTGCCTACGCGAATCCCGAAGCCATCGCCCTGTGCGGAGCATCGACGGCCCAGCATCTGCAGTCCCGATCGGCCGCTGACCTGGTGCCGCTGGGCGGGGGTCGGGCCCTCGGAGCGATGCTGAGCGACATTCTCTCGGGCGGTCGCGCGGTGCGCGCCCGGCAGGGTGTGCTGCGCCGGTTGGACGGCCGGGATATCACAGTGGAATTCAACGCGACGGCCGTGAACCACTCAGGCGTTCTGACCGTGCAGTTCGAATTGCGAGACGTCACCGAAGCTGCCGCTGTCCATGCGGCCTTACAGCAGGCCGCTGTGACCGATTCCCTGACCGGGTTACTCAACCGGCGTGCCTGGGATGTGCGGGCCGAATCCCTGTGCGCTGCCGCGCGCTACCGCGGTACTTCGATGACTGTTGCCGTCATCGACCTCGACAATTTCAAGGACTACAACGACACCCACGGGCACACTGCCGGCGATGTGATGCTGCAACGGTTCGCTGCCGTCGCTGGTGCAACGCTTCGGCGCGATGACGTCTTCGGCCGCTGGGGAGGGGAGGAGTTCGTTATCGCGATGCCCGACACCACACCGCAACAGGCCCATCACGTCCTGAACCGGATTCGTCGCTGTGTGCCCGCCGGACAAACCTGCTCGATCGGGTACACCGCGCACTCGCCCGCAGAATCGCTGACGGATGCTGTGATCCGCGCAGACAAAGCCCTCTATCAGGCCAAAGCCCGGGGACGAGACCAGCTCTCCGTCCTCTGACGTCAGCTACTTGCGGGCACGCAAGTTTTTGCGCAGAATTTTGCCTGATGCCGACTTCGGGACCGCGTCGATGAACTCGACCTGCCGGACCTTCTTGTAGGGGGCAACCTGGCCCGCGACAAACTGCATGACCTCCGCCTCGGTCAGGTCGGCGGTGTCGTGCGCGGTCAGCTTGACCACGAATGCCTTCGGCACCTCTTCGCCCTCAGCATCCTGCACACCGATCACCGCGGCATCGGCGATCAGTGGATGGTTGAGCAGCACTGCTTCCAACTCTGCGGGCGGCACCTGGTAGCCCTTGTACTTGATCAGCTCCTTGAGTCGGTCGACGATGTAGACACAGCCCGCGGCGTCGACCTGGGCGAGGTCGCCGGTGTGCAGCCAGCCGTCATCGTCGATGGTGTCTCGAGTGGCCTCGTCGTTGTTGAGGTAGCCGGCCATCACATTGGGTCCCTTGAACCACAGCTCGCCGGTTTTGCTCAAACCTTGCTCAGGCGGCTCGATTTCGTCTCCCGTGTCAGGGTCGACGAGTTTGGACGCGGCGTTGGACACCGTCCAGCCGACTGAGCTCAATGGTGCTGCGACACGCATATTGAGCCTGCCGCCGTCGAACGGGGTGATGTGGCTGACCGGGCTCAGCTCGCTCATCCCATAACCCTGCACGACCTTGCAGCCGAGTCGTTCGGCGACGGCGTGGCCGAGTTCAGCGTCCAGTGGTGCCGCGCCCGACATCACGACGTTGAGTGAGGACAGATCGTAGGAGTCCACCAGCGGATGCTTGGCCAGCGCCACCGCCACCGGCGGTGCGATGAATGCGATGGTGCACTTGTGGCGGGCGATGTTGCCCAGGAACGCGGCGAGGTCGAAGCTCTGCATGACGACCAGCCGCGCCCGGGCGTGCAGGGCGGCGTTGAGCAGCACCGTCATGCCGTAGATATGAAAGAACGGCAGGACAGCCAAGATCACGTCCTCGGAAACCATTCCGTGCAACGGGCGGATCTGGGCGACGTTGGCGACCAGGTTGCGGTGCGTCAGCATCACGCCTTTGGGGTTTCCGGTTGTTCCCGAGCTGTACGGTAGCGCGGCGAGATGCGTCGAGGGCGCGAAGTTCACTTGCGGGGCACGGCTTCCCGCGGCCAATAGTTCGGGGGCATTGGGATGTCCATCGGTCGCGCGGCCCGCCCCGTCGAGCACTATTAGGTCCTCGTCTGAGATGCCTGCCGCCGCGGCACCTTCTTTTGCCTGGGGGAGCAGCGCGGTGACGGTGACCAGCATTTTGGCGCCGGAGTCAATAAGCTGATTGCCAATGTCCTTGGCGGTGAAGAGCGCGTTGATCGTCGTGGCTGTCGCACCGGACCGCAGGATGCCGTGAAAGGCGACCGCGAACGCTGAACTGTTCGGGGCGAGCAGCCCGATCACATCGCCCACACCGATGCCGCGGCCGGCCAAGGCGCCGGCGAACGTGTTTACTCGGCCGACCATCTCTCGATACGTGGTCTCTCTGCCGGACTTCGCGTCAATCAGGGCAACCCGGTCGGCGTCGGCGTCGTTCAATCCGGCGAACAGGTAGTCGTAGACGCTGGCGCTGGGGATGTCGACTTCGGGGAAGGGGCTCGCGAAGCTCATAGACCAATCGAACCATGCTCGGCACCCAACCGGTCAGCGTTCGTCGAGCTGCCTGATGGATTTCTTCGGAGCGACCAACCGAAACGACGAGTCCACCAGCTCGGCCACCTCGACCCAGTCCACCTTCTTGGCTGCGAAGTCCAGGCCCAACCAGCCGAATGGTCCCAGGTAAGCCGGGTAGAAGAACCTGGTGTCCTGTTCGAGAGCTTTTCGGTCGCTGTCGTCGACCTTGATCAGGATCGAGTGCGGATGCTGCACGTAGTTGTTCTTGGCCGCGCCGTTGTTCTTGGCCGCGCCCTCGGCACTGCCTTCGATCTTCGGGTCGCCCTTGACGCTTCCGCCAAATATGACGAACATCTTGGGCGCGCAGAACACTGGCCGGCCCCAGGAGACCTTCTCGAACGCCTGCGGAAATCCGAGCGCGATCCCGCGCACCTCGGCCAATCCCATGTCGTCGTCGCGAAACATGATCGGATGCGGCATGACGTCAGCGTAGCCAGCGCAGGCCCCCGATCGCAGGCCCCCGATCGCCGGACGTCGGGGCGCCGGACGTCGGGGCGCCGGACGTCGGAGGGCTTCGATAGCCTGCCAGGGTGAGTCCCGAGGCGACCCCGAATCCCGCGGCAGGGCTGGCTGAACAGGCAGGGCTGGCTGAACAGGCTGACGAGGCTCCCGATGCCGACCGGCGGCGCCGCTGGCAAGAGCTCGCCGACGAAGTGCGAGGGCATCAGTTCCGCTACTACGTCCGCGACGCACCGGTGATCTCCGATGCCGAGTTCGACACGCTGTTGCGCGAGCTGCAGGCGCTCGAAGAGCAGCGTCCCGAGCTGCGCACGCCTGATTCGCCCACGCAGCTGGTCGGCGGCGCGGGCTTCGCGACCGAATTCACCTCGGCAGACCATCTGGAGCGGATGCTGAGCCTGGACAACGTATTCACCCCCGATGAGCTCGCGGACTGGGTGGCCCGGATCAAAGACGAGATCGGCCCCGACGCCGACTATCTGTGCGAGCTGAAGATCGACGGCGTCGCACTGGCCCTCGTCTACCGCGAGGGGAAGCTGGTCCGCGCGGCGACCCGAGGCGATGGGCGGACCGGCGAGGATGTCACGCTCAACGCGCGCACCATCGAGGATGTGCCCGAGAAGCTCACTGGTACAAAAGAATTCCCGTTGCCATCGGTGCTTGAAGTGCGTGGCGAGGTGTTCTTTCGGCTCGCCGATTTCGCAGATCTGAATGCCGGCCTGGTCGCCGAGGGCAAGCCGCCCTTCGCCAACCCGCGCAACAGCGCGGCTGGATCGCTGAGGCAGAAGAACCCGGCCGTCACTGCGCGTCGCAGGCTGCGGATGATCTGCCACGGCCTCGGCCACATAGAAAGCCCCGCGGGATTCCCTTTTGAGACTCTGCATGGTGCCTACCTGGCGCTCAAAGCGTGGGGGCTGCCGGTGTCTGACCACACCGCCCAGGTCACGGGTCTCGAAGCGGTCACCGAACGCATCGCCTACTGGGGCGAACACCGCCACGACGTGGACCACGAGATCGACGGTGTCGTGGTGAAGGTTGACGAGGTGGCGCTGCAACGGCGGCTCGGGGCGACGTCACGGGCGCCGCGCTGGGCGGTGGCCTACAAGTATCCACCCGAGGAAGCCACCACCAAGTTGCTCGACGTCCGCGTCAACGTGGGCCGAACAGGACGGGTGACGCCGTTCGCCTACATGGAACCGGTCAAGATCGCGGGCTCGACCGTCGGGCTAGCCACTCTGCACAACGCGTCGGAGGTCAAACGCAAGGGCGTGCTCATCGGTGACACAGTGGTGATCCGCAAGGCCGGTGACGTCATTCCCGAGGTGCTCGGTCCGGTGGTCGACCTGCGTGACGGTTCCCAGCGCGAATTCGTGATGCCTACCCACTGCCCGGAATGCGGGTCCGAACTCGCCCCCGCCAAGGAGGGCGATGCCGACATCCGCTGCCCCAACTCACGCACCTGCCCGGCGCAGTTGCGGGAGCGGGTTTTTCATGTAGCAGGACGCGGCGCGTTCGACATCGAGGGCCTCGGGTACGAAGCAGCGATCGCACTGCTGCAGGCAGGGGCCATCACCGACGAAGGTGATCTTTTCGACATCACCGTGCAGGACCTGTTGCAGACCGAGTTGTTCACCACCAAGGCCGGTGCGGTGTCGGCGAACGGAAAGCGGTTGCTGACCAACCTGGGCGAGGCCAAATCCCAACCGCTGTGGCGAGTGCTGGTGGCATTGTCGATTCGCCACGTCGGGCCGACCGCGGCGCGGGCGTTGGCCACGGAATTCGCCAGCCTGGAGGCGATTACCGTGGCCTCGGAGGAGCAGCTCGCCGCAACCGAAGGGGTAGGTTCGACGATCGCGGCGGCGGTCATCGACTGGTTTAGCGTCGACTGGCACCGCGCGATCGTCGACAAGTGGCGGGACGCCGGCGTCCGAATGGCCGACGAGCGCGACGCCAGCATCGACCGCACCCTGGAGGGACTGTCGATCGTCGTCACTGGATCATTGCCCGGCTTCTCCCGCGACGAGGCCAAGGAAGCCATCATCGCGCGCGGCGGCAAGGCGGTCGGCTCGGTGTCGAAGAAAACCGCCTACGTGGTCGCCGGCGATGCACCAGGATCCAAGTACGACAAGGCGATTGAGCTCGGCGTGCCGGTGATCGATGAGGGCAGCTTCCGCGCATTGTTGGCAGGCGGGCCCGAAGCACTTCCTTTGGTCAGCGAATGATCGTCGCGATGATGCCGGACAGGTAGCCCAGGCGGGCCACCTCGCTCGGCCGGAAGTCGGGTCCACCAGGACGGCCCAGGACTACTGCGGTGCGCGCATCATCGAGCGGCGCGGCGGCCAGCGTGGTGTCCATGTCTCGCCACACTTTCGGTACCCAGTCCGCGGTGGCGTCCAGCGCTTCGGCACGATCGAGCGGCAGCCAAGGTGTGACGGCGGCCTGAGTTTCGGGGGCCCCCGGGCTGCCGGCCACCCGCTCTGGCCCGGAATCAGTTAGCTGCGCCACTGTGCACCAGCCGACGCGCAGCACTTTCGGGGCCTCGTCGACGAGCACCTGGAGCCGCTTGAGCTTGCCGTCGGCGGCGGCGACGTGATCGAGCAACTCCAGTTCCCGGTGTGCTTCGAGCAATCCGGTGTGTGGCCGGATGCTGTCCACGTAGAGGCCATTGAGCTTTTCCGCGGCGGTGATGAGCATGTCGGGCATCGCGCCGACGGGCAACTCGACCACCAGGTCGTCGATCGCATAACCTGCGGCGCGCTCGACCACGTCGAGGGACAGGATGTCGGCACCCACGGAGCCAAGAGCCACGGCCAATGAGCCGAGGCTGCCCGGCCTGTCCTCTATCTGGACCCGCAGCAGATATGAAGGCACGCGCAACACTGTTGCACGGAGTCCGGCGGCAGGCGACTCGGGCGCGATCGCGACTGGGCACGTGGGGCGGCCCGCCGCCGGTCGGGTTGAACTAGGCTTCGTGGCCGTGTCACAAATCTCTCGAGACGAGGTTGCTCACTTGGCACGCCTCGCCCGTCTTGCCTTGACCGACAGCGAACTGGACAGCTTCGTTGGCCAGTTGGACGCCATCCTCGGCCATGTCAGTCAGATCCAGGCGGTCGACGTCGCCGGGGTCGAGGCCACTGATAATCCGTTGAAGTCTGTCAACGTCTTCCGGTCCGACGTGCCCCGGCCGTCACTGACACAGGAGCAGGCTCTGGCGGCGGCGCCGAAGTCCGCCGACGAGCGGTTCGCCGTCCCGCGGATTCTGGGAGAAGTCGAATGAGCGATGAGTCGCTTGCGCGGAGAGCAGACAGCGGCGCGCTGACCAGGCTCGACGCGGCGACGCTGGGTGCCAAGATCGCCGCCGGGGAAGTGTCCTCGACCGAGGTGACCCAGGCCTGCCTGGACCAGATCGCCGGCACTGACGGCGACTACCACGCCTTCCTGCACGTCGGGGCCGATCGGGCGCTGGAGGCCGCGGCCGCCATCGATGCCGCCGTGGCTGTCGGTGAGCAGCTACCGTCGCCGCTGGCCGGTGTCCCGCTGGCGCTCAAGGACGTGTTCACCACCACCGATATGCCCACGACGTGCGGGTCGAAAATCCTCGAGGGCTGGATGTCGCCGTACGACGCGACCGTGACCGCCCGGCTGCGCGCCGCCGGAATCCCGATCCTCGGCAAGACGAACATGGACGAGTTCGCGATGGGTTCGTCGACCGAGAACTCGGCCTACGGGCCTACCCGCAACCCGTGGAACCTCGACCGGGTGCCCGGCGGATCGGGCGGCGGTAGCGCAGCGGCGCTGGCAGCCTTCCAGGCCCCATTGGCCATCGGATCTGACACCGGCGGGTCGATTCGCCAGCCGGCCGCGCTCACCGCGACCGTCGGGGTGAAACCCACCTACGGCACGGTGTCCCGATACGGGCTGATCGCCTGCGCCTCATCGCTGGATCAGGGCGGGCCGTGCGCGCGCACGGTGCTGGATACCGCGCTCCTGCACACCGTCATCGCCGGCCATGACCCCCGCGACTCGACGTCGGTCGACGCTGCCGTGCCCGACGTCGTCGGCGCAGCCCGCGCAGGCGCAACCGGCGATCTGACCGGCGTGCGGGTCGGTGTGATCAAACAGCTGCACAGCGGTGAGGGCTATCAGTCCGGCGTGCTCGACTCATTCAACGCCGCGGTCGATCAGCTCACTGAGCTGGGCGCGGTGGTCAGCGAGGTGGACTGTCCGCACATCGACTACTCGCTGCCGGCGTACTACCTGATCCTGCCGTCGGAGGTGTCGTCGAACCTGGCGAAGTTCGACGGGATGCGGTACGGCATGCGGATCGGGGACGACGGCACCCACAGCGCCGAAGAGGTGATGGCGCTGACCCGTGCCGCCGGTTTCGGCCCCGAGGTCAAGCGCCGGATCATGCTCGGTGCGTACGCGTTGTCCGCCGGCTACTACGACGCCTACTACAACCAGGCCCAGAAGGTACGCACGCTGATCGCGCGTGACCTCGACGATGCCTACCGCAGCGTCGACGTACTGGTGACGCCGACCACGCCCTCTACGGCGTTTCGGTTGGGCGAGAAGGTCGACGACCCGCTGTCGATGTATCTGTTCGATCTGTGCACGTTGCCGCTGAACCTGGCCGGCCACTGCGGAATGTCGGTCCCGTCGGGCCTGTCGGTCGAGGACGGCCTGCCTGTCGGGCTGCAGATCATGGCGCCGGCGCTTGCCGATGACCGCCTCTACCGGGTTGGTGCGGCCTATGAGGCTGCCCGGGGTCCGCTGCCAACTGCGCTGTAACAGGGGAGGATGGCTGGCATGCGTATCGGAGTGCTGACCGGTGGTGGCGACTGTCCGGGGCTGAACGCGGTGATCCGGGCAGTGGTGCGCACATGCGATGTCCGTTACGGCTCAACAGTGGTCGGGTTTCAGGACGGTTGGCGCGGACTGTTGGAGGACCGCCGCGTTCAACTCAAGAACGACGACCGCAACGACCGACTGCTCGCCAAGGGCGGGACCATGCTCGGCACCGCGCGGGTCAACCCCGAAAAGCTGCGGGCGGGTCTGGAACAGATCAAGCAGACGCTGGAGGACAACGGGATCGACGTGCTGATCCCGATCGGTGGCGAGGGCACGCTGACCGCGGCGCACTGGCTGTCGCAGGAGAACGTTCCCGTGGTAGGCGTGCCCAAGACGATCGACAACGACATCGACTGCACCGATGTCACTTTCGGCCATGACACTGCGCTGCACGTGGCTACCGATGCCATCGACCGGCTGCACAGCACCGCCGAATCCCATCAGCGGGTCATGCTCGTCGAGGTCATGGGTCGCCATGCCGGCTGGATCGCGCTGAACGCCGGACTGGCCTCCGGTGCGCACATGACGTTGATCCCTGAGCAACCGTTCGACGTCGAGGAAGTCTGCCGACTGGTCAAAGCGCGCTTCGTGCGCGGCGATTCGCACTTCATCTGCGTGGTGGCAGAGGGCGCGAAACCGGCCGAGGGCTCGATGCAACTCACCAGGGGCGGCACCGACGAATTCGGCCATGAACGATTCACCGGAGTCGCCCAACAACTCGCCGTCGAGGTGGAGAAGCGGATCAACAAGGAAGTGCGGGTCACGGTGCTCGGCCACGTGCAGCGCGGTGGCATTCCTACGCCGTATGACCGGGTGCTGGCCACCCGTTTCGGGGTGAACGCCGCCGACGCCGCCCACGCCGGCGAGTACGGGATGATGGTGTCGTTGCGCGGTCAGGACATCGGCCGCGTGTCACTCGCCGATGCCACCCGCCAACTCAAGCTGGTCCCGCAGAGCCGCTACGACGACGCCGCCGAGTTCTTCGGCTGAGTTCCCGAGCTAGCTCTCGCCGCGAGCAGACGCAAACTCGCACGGTTTCGACCAATAGTGTGCGAGTTAGCGTCTGCTCGCGGTGAAAAGGTGCCCAGGTGACCCCTGACCCCAGCTCGGGGTGGAAAGGTGACCCCGGTCAGGGCGTGTACTGCAGGTAGGTCGCCATCCCGGCTTCGAGGTGATATTCGTTGTGGCAGTGGGTTATCCACTTTCCGGGGTTATTGGTGTCGAAATCCACGACCATGGTCGCCAGCGGCGGCACCAGCACGGTGTCTTTGCGGGCGCGCGGACCTTTGGCGCCCTGAACCTGGAACGTGTGCCCGTGAAAATGCATCGGGTGAAACATCATCGACTTGTTGATGTAGCGGATCCGGGTGCGCTGGCCGGGACTCACCGGCAGACCAGGCGCTTCGGGGTCATAGACCTGATCGTTGATCATCCAGGTGTAAGGGGCGACAGGACCCCCCAGTCGGAGGTCCAGCGTTTGGCTGGGCTCGGCAGCCGGCAGGGTGTCGGATTCGGTGGGTTCCAGTGTTGCGGTGTCGAGCGGGACCTGGCTGGCCAGCGCCGCGGCGAAACGCGCGACGGCGGCAGAATCGCCGGGCAATGAAACGTTGTTGACCCGCAGGTTCAGCTGGGCGTACCCGTCTTTTCCGTACGGCTTCGCGACCAACGGCACCGACGAGTCACCGAGGGTGACGATCGCGTCGGCCCGCTCACCCATGCCCAACAGCACGGAGTCGGTCTTCCTCGGGACCACCGGAAACCCGTCGGTGTGGGTGACGGTCATCGGGATGCCCGGCAGGCCCACACGGAACGCGGTGTCGCCGCCGGCGTTGATGATGCGCAGCCGGACGCGCCGGCCGGGCCGATACTCGACTACCTGAGGGTCCGCGGGCACCCGACCATTGATCAGGAAGTACGGATAGCTGACATCGCCGCCGTCCTGGCCCAACGGCATCCTCGGGGTCACCCTTGGCCCGCCCGGTTCCATCGGCTCCATGCCGGTTCTGCGCAGCGTCTCGAACACGATATTCGGGTTGGTGCCGGTTCCGTCCAGCCAGTCATCGACGACAACCGTGAGCTCATCGTCGTAGTCGGCGCCGTCGGCGGGGTCCTCGATGATCACCGGCGCGTACAGGCCACGGTCCAGCTGCGACCCGAAGTGCGGATGGGCCCAGTAGGTTCCACTGTCGGGAACGACGAACTGGTAGAGGAAGGTCGAGCCGGGCGCGACGGCCTTCTGGGTCAGAACAGGCACGCCGTCCATATCGTTGGGAATGGCCAGGCCATGCCAGTGGATGGTGGAGGGCTCGGGCAGATCGTTGGCCAGCGTGATTCGCAGTGTCTGTCCACGCTGCAGGCGGATCTCTTTGGCGGGCACCTGGCCATTCCAGGCCCAGGTCGGCACGACGACACCGCCGCCGAGGTCGATCTCGGTTTCGCCAGCGGTCATCGTGGTGTCCACCGCTGGCTGGCTCGGGCGCGAGCAGGCGGCCAGCGCTGCACCCCCGGCGAGGGCTCCGATCGTGCTCGCCCGGAGAAACGTGCGCCGATCCAACGGCATCTCACTAGTCAAGCACGAATAGGATTCGCCATATGAGTGTTGCGGCAAGTGCTGATCTGCTCGACTACGAGGACGTGCTCGCAAAGTACGAACCCGTGCTGGGGATGGAGGTCCACGTCGAACTGTCGACGCAGACCAAGATGTTCTGCGGGTGCGTCAACAGTTTCGGTGGTGAACCCAACAGCCAGGTGTGCCCGGTGTGTCTGGGATTGCCGGGCTCGCTGCCGGTGCTCAACGGGGTCGCCGTCGAGTCGGCAATTCGCATCGGCCTGGCGTTGAACTGCGATATCGCCCCGTGGGGTCGGTTCGCGCGTAAGAACTACTTCTATCCAGACCAGCCGAAGAACTACCAGATCAGCCAGTACGACGAACCCATCGCGATCAACGGCTACCTTGAGGTGCCACTGGAGGACGGCACCACCTGGCGGGTCGAGATCGAGCGGGCCCACATGGAGGAGGACACCGGCAAACTGACTCACCTGGGCAGCGAAACCGGGCGCATCGCCGGGGCTACCACCTCGCTGATCGACTACAACCGCGCCGGGGTGCCGCTCATCGAGATTGTCACCAAGCCCATCGAGGGTACGGCTGAGCGGGCGCCGGAGATCGCGCGTTCCTACGTCACGGCGCTGCGGGATCTGTTGCGCGGCTTGGGTGTATCTGACGTACGGATGGATCAGGGTTCGATGCGTTGCGATTCGAACGTCTCGCTCAAGCCCATCGGGCAGGCAGAGTTCGGCACTCGCACCGAAACCAAGAACGTCAACTCGCTCAAGAGCGTCGAGGTGGCGGTTCGCTACGAGATGCGCCGGCAGGCGGCGGTGCTGAGCTCAGGCGGTTCAATTCTGCAGGAGACCCGGCATTTCCACGAGGACGGTTACACCTCACCGGGCCGCAGCAAGGAGACCGCGCAGGACTACCGGTACTTTCCGGAGCCGGATCTGGAACCGATTGCCCCCGACGCTGACTACGTCGACAAGCTCCGTCAGACAATTCCTGAACTTCCGTGGTTGTCGCGCAAGCGAATTCAGCAGGAGTGGGGCATCTCCGATGAGGTGATGCGCGACCTGGTCAACATCGGCGCCATCGACCTGATCGCCGCGACGGTCGACCACGGTGCGTCGAGCGACGCCGCAAAGGCCTGGTGGGGAAACTTCCTGGTGCAGAAGGCCAACGAGGTCGGGGTGGCGTTGCCCGACTTGGCTATCACCCCGGTCCAGGTCGCGGCGGTAGTCAAACTCGTTGACGACGGCAAGCTTTCCAACAAGCTGGCCCGCCAGGTCGTCGAGGGTGTGTTGGCCGGCGAGGGGGATCCCGAGCAAGTGATGACCGACCGTGGCCTGGTCGTGGTGCGCGATGACTCGTTGATTCAGGCTGCCGTCGACGAGGCGTTGGCTGCCAACCCCGACATCGCCGAGAAGATCCGCGGCGGCAAAGTCCAGGCCGCCGGGGCCATCGTCGGCGCCGTGATGAAAGCGACCAAGGGTCAGGCCGACGCAGCGCGAGTGCGTGAACTGGTTGAGGCCGCCTGTCGATGAATGATGCGCAGCGTTCTGGACGGCGAGCGGGTGTGGGGCTGACGACGCGATTCCAAGACCTGGTGTTCCGTATCTTGGCCCATCCACTTCGGCTGCTGTCGTTGCGCTCAATCGTCATCCTCGCCCAGTTGGGGGTGATCATCTTGGTGCTGACGCTGGGCGTGTGGGTGTGGGTGGGCGTTTCCACTGACCAGTACGACCAGCTCGATCAGCGACTGGACTCGTTGTCGAGCCTCGGCGACGTCAACACCCTGCTCCGCAGCGCGCAGGACGGCATCGGCCCCGAACCCACCGAGGGCGGACTGGTGCGCACCGCCCGGATCGGGAGCACCACGGTCTCGATCCCTGCCGACATCGTGTTGCCCGAGCTTGCCGCCGGCTATGCCGACACCTCGATCGGGGGCGTCGAGTACCGGGTCCGCACCATTACCACCGGCAGCGCGTCCATCGCGCTCGGAGCGCCGCTGGCCGACACACAGGCCCGCATCGATTCACTGCACTGGCGGGTGTTCTGGATCTGCGCAGGGGTGATCGTGGGGACCCTGCTCGTCGGGTGGGTGTTTGCGCTGATCATGGTCAACCCCTTCCGGTTGCTTGCCCAACAGGCCCGCGTCATCAACGCGCAGTCCAATCCTGACGAGCTGCAGGTGCGCGGGGTGTGGGAGGCGGTCGAGATCTCTGAAGCGGTGGAGGGGATGCTCGCCCGGGTTGGTGACGAGCAGCAGCGGACCCGGGCAGCGCTCGAATCGGCGCGCGACTTCGCCGCTGTCGCCTCCCACGAACTCCGCACGCCCCTGACGGCGATGCGCACCAACCTCGAGGTGCTGCTGACCCTCGACCTGGGCGCCGAGCAGCGCAACGAAGTGATCAGCGACGTGATGCGTACGCAGACCCGGATCGAAGCGACACTGACCGCGTTGGAGCGGTTGGCGCAGGGGGAGTTGACCACCGTGGACGACTTCGTCCCCGTGGATGTCGCAGAGTTGCTCGATCGCGCAGCCCATGACGCGACGCACAACTATCCCGGGGTGGACGTGTCGCTGGCGTCATCGACGACGGTACTGATGCTGGGAATGCCCGCGGGACTGCGGCTGGTCATCGACAACGCCATCGCCAACGCTGTCAAACATGGTGGGGCGACGCAGATTCGGCTCAGTGTGGTCAGTTCGTCGGCGGGAGTCGAGATCGCCGTCGACGACAACGGATCCGGCGTGCCCGAAGAGGAACGTGCCGCGGTGTTCGAGCGCTTCCACCGCGGCACCACCGCGTCGAGGTCAGGGTCTGGTCTGGGCCTGGCGCTGGTCGCTCAGCAGGCAGAGATCCACGGTGGCACGGCGGCACTGGAGGTCAGCCCGCTGGGCGGAACCCGGCTGATGCTGCGCCTGCTGGGTTCGGGGCCGTCCTAGCGGGCGCCTCGCCGAGGGGCTGCCGGGTCAGGTCTTGTCGGCGTTGGTGCGCGGGAAGCCGCCACCCTGCGGGAACAGCGGGAACACCACGTCATCGAGGTTCATCGCGTCGCCGGAGGTCTTGTTGACGGTGGCGCCCCACACGTTGCCGTCGGGTGAGGTCTGCAACGCCCACGCGTGACCGTGCTTGTCCTCACGGACCACCTCCGGGTCCCCGGTCACCGCGCCGGTGTCAGGGGCCATCCGTACGGCGACGGTCTGCTTGGTGTTGACGAGGTTCACCAAGACAGTGCCGTCCAGCGCTGCGCAGCCTGCCACGCCGGGACGATCGGGCCAGGTCCACACTGTGGACACCGTCGAATCCTTGCTGATGCGCTGTAACCGGTCGGCGGTCGGCGTCCGGTCGGTGACGTAGAGGGCGTCGTCGGACGCATCGACGCACATGCCGCCACCGGGGCCCAGACCGGACAGCGCGGTCGTTGTGGGGGCCTGGTCGACTGTGGTCGGCTGCTCGATGCGCAGCAGCTTGCCGGCCAACGAACCGGGATCCGCGGCCAGCGCGGGATCGCCCGCGTCACCGGTCTGGACCACCAACGTGGTCGGGCTGGTGAAGACCAGCGAGCCGGTGTTACCGGTGGCGCCCTTGGGAATGCCGGTCAGGATCGGCTTGGGGACATCGCCGTCAGCTATCCGGACGACCTGGTTCTCGGTCGGGGTGCTGATGTAGGCGTACATCAGCCGGTCCTGGGTGTACGTCGGGGACAAGATGATGTCCATCAGCCCGCCGTCACCGCTGGGATCGACGGGAATCATCGTCTTGACGAAAGGTTCGGCACGGACCGACACCTGCTTGACCGCTCCAGTGGTGCGCTCGGCCACCAGCGCGGACTGGCTGTCGGGCAGCATGATCAGACCGCTGGTGCTTTGCAGACAGCCCTGCATGACGCCGGGTGCCGGGCATTCCTTGGGAAACGGTTTCGCCGGCAACGGAGGCGGTGGGGGCGGCGTCGACGTCGGCCCCGACGCAAGTTTGGGTTCGGTGGTGAATGGCTGTGACTGCGCTGAATCGAACCGGGCGCAGCCGGCTCCGGCAAGCAATGCCGCGCTCAGCAGAACCACGACTGCCCCTGATGGCCCGCGCTGACTCATGCAGGCCAGGTTACGGATTGTTGAGCAGTGTGCGCCACGCACACCCCGCCAGACGCCGCGGCCCAGCACAAACGGGATCAACGCGCCGCGCCATTTCCCCATTCGAGGGTAACTAGCACTTACCCTGGCACTCGTGACGAGTCCTTATGACCCACTCCCCTGGCAGCGGCCCGACGAATCCGGTGTTCGTCCTGCGTCGGCGAGCCTGGTGGACCCCGAGGACGATATTCCTTCCGCAAACTACGGTGGCGACTTCGAAACCACCGCTATCCCACGCTACGACGCCGCCAAGCCGGCGAGCGGGAACCAGTTCGGGCTGTTGAGTGACCCTGAGCCGCTGCCTTACGTGCAGGCAGGCGGCGGTCTGCCTGCTGGTGCCTACGGCGGTTCAGCGACCCCGGCCGAGGTCGTGATCGGCGATGACTACCGTGGCTCCGACCCGGACCGCAGAGGCACTCAGGACCTCGGTTTGCTTTTGCTGCGGGTCTCCGTCGGTGCCCTGCTCATCGGCAACGGCCTACAGAAGATGTTCGGCTGGTGGGGCGGCGAAGGTCTCAGCGGCTTCCGTGAGTATCTGATCAGCGTGGGCTTCCGTAATGCTGACATCCTGAGCTACGCCGGTGCTGGCGGCCTGATTGCGGCCGGGGTGCTGTTGGTGCTCGGCCTGTTCACGCCCGTCGCGGCAGCGGGCGCGTTGGCCTACCTGGTCCCGGCACTCCTGGCCGAAATGATGGACGCTCACAACGATGCCCGGCTGTCGTCTTTTCTCATCGACGGGCACGAGTACGAAGTCGTCATACTGTTCGTGGTGGCGGCCATCGTCCTGATTGGGCCTGGCCGGTACGGTCTGGATGCCGGCCGCGGCTGGGCCCGTCGTCCGTTCATCGGCTCCTCAGCTGCGCTGATCTTGGGTTTGGGTGCCGGCGTCGCGATCTGGGTCCTGCTCAACGGCGCCAACCCGCTGGGGTAGCAGCCAGTTTCCGACCCGGCCCGTCGGTCCGGGTTAACAGGGTCCGCGTTAGTTGTAGGGGTTGGGCACTTTTCCGCCGCTGGCTTCCGCAAGCACTGGCAGCGTCGCGAACGTCACTGCCGGAAGTGACAACTCACTGCCGTCGCGTCGGCAGGCCATTGCCCACGGCCGCCGGCCGAACCGCAGTCCGTCAATAGCGTCCCATCGGATCGTTTGGCTGCCCAGCAGGGTGCGCACGGTCACGCTCTGCCGGTCTGCTGTCGTCCGGTACCGCATGATCACCAGCGACAGCATCACGGGGATGACGAGAAGCAGCGCGAACCAACCAGGTCCGGCGAGCACCAGCGACAACAGCGCGAGCGTCAGAAAGCCGACGGCGACATGCGCCATCGGTGAGATCCTGACGACGACCGGGGTCGACGCCGAGCCTGAAGATGAACCCATGCCGCCATCATCCCATCAGCGAACCGAACTTGACCTTTGGCCAGTTCGGCGGCTACCGTCGACTGCTATGCAGACCCCGGGGTTGCTCGTCGGAGGCGCTCCGGCGCCGACAGCGTTTGCAGTAGGCGCTCCGGCGCCGACAGCGTTTGCAGTAGGCGCTCCGGCGCCGACAGCGTTTGCAGTAGGCGCTCCGGCGCCGACAGCGTTTGTAGTAATTGGGTTGCGCGTTGATGCCGCGCTAGCCCCGAACCGGGCATAGCAACTACAGCATCGACGCGCAACCCTCGTGCAGCCGCTGAGCTGACGGGGGTTTTTTCTTGCCCCAACACCGATTTGACGCAGACAAGATGAACCAGAGGAACACAGTGAGCGCACCGACCACGCGACCACCCGAGCAGTCGGCGACACCCACAAACGGGAGTCACCACGCACCGGCCACGGCTCCCGCGCAGCCGAAGAGAGTTGCGCCCCATCAGATCACCGGAGCACAGGCGGTGATCCGGTCGCTCGAGGAACTCGATGTCGACGTCATCTTCGGCATCCCGGGCGGTGCAGTCCTGCCGGTGTACGACCCGCTCTTCGACTCCGAGAAGCTGCGGCACGTCCTGGTCCGCCACGAGCAGGGTGGCGGCCACGCCGCCAGCGGGTACGCGCATGCCACCGGCCGGGTGGGGGTGTGCATGGCGACCTCCGGTCCGGGCGCCACCAACCTGGTTACACCGCTGGCGGATGCCTACATGGACTCGATCCCGATGGTCGCGCTCACCGGGCAGGTCGGGCGTGCGCTGATCGGCACCGACGCGTTCCAGGAGGCCGACATCTCCGGCATCACGATGCCGATCACCAAGCACAACTTCCTGGTCCGAGACGGTGACGACATCGCGCGGGTGATCGCCGAGGCGTTCCACATCGCAGCCAGCGGACGACCCGGGCCGGTGCTCGTCGATATCCCCAAGGACGTGCTGCAGGGGCAGTGCACCTTCAGTTGGCCGCCGCAGTTCGAGCTGCCCGGCTACAAGCCCAACACCAAGCCGCACAATCGGCAGATCCGCGAGGCCGCCAAGCTCATTGGACAGGCGCGAAAGCCGGTGCTCTACGTCGGCGGCGGCGTCATCCGCGGCGAGGCCACCGACCAGCTGCTCGATCTGGCAGAGCTGACGGGCATCCCGGTCGTCACCACACTGATGGCCCGGGGAGCGTTCCCCGACAGCCACCCCCAGAACCTGGGCATGCCCGGCATGCACGGGACGGTGGCCGCGGTGGCGGCGCTGCAGCGTAGCGACCTACTGATCGCGCTGGGCACCCGCTTTGACGACCGGGTGACCGGCAAGCTGGATTCGTTCGCCCCTGATGCCAAAGTGATCCATGCCGATATCGACCCCGCCGAAATCGGCAAGAACCGGCATGCCGACGTGCCGATCGTGGGCGACGTCAAGGCTGTGATCACCGATTTGATCGGGGCGCTGCGCCGCGATGACGGTGGGCTGGGTCCAACCAGGATGGACAGCTGGTGGGAGTACCTGCGGGGCGTGCAGTCGACGTATCCGCTGAGCTACGGGCCGCAGAGCGACGGCAGCCTGTCGCCGGAGTTCGTGATCGAGTCGCTCGGCAAGATCGCCGGGCCTGACGCGGTCTACGTCGCCGGTGTGGGTCAGCACCAGATGTGGGCGGCTCAGTTCATCTCCTACGAGAACCCCAAGACGTGGATCAACTCGGGCGGGTTGGGCACGATGGGCTTCGCGGTTCCGGCGGCGATGGGCGCCAAGATGGGCCGTCCGGAGACCGAGGTGTGGGCCATCGACGGCGACGGCTGCTTCCAGATGACCAATCAGGAGCTGGCCACCTGCGCGATCGAGGGTGTGCCGATCAAGGTCGCGGTGATCAACAACGGCAACCTCGGCATGGTTCGACAGTGGCAGACACTCTTCTACGGTGAGCGTTACAGCCAAACCGATCTGGGCACGCACTCCCGTCGTATCCCGGACTTCGTCAAGCTGGCCGAGGCGCTGGGGTGTGTCGGGTTGCGGTGTGAACGTGAAGAGGATGTGGCAGAGGTTATTGCCCAGGCCAGGGCGATCAATGATCGCCCGGTGGTGGTCGACTTCATCGTCGGCGCAGATGCCCAGGTGTGGCCGATGGTGGCCGCGGGCACCAGCAACGATGAGATCGAGGCGGCGCAGGGAATTCGGCCACTGTTCGGAGATCCGGAAGAGGGACACGCATGAGCAGCCGGTTGCCTCCGCGTACACACACGCTGTCGGTGCTCGTCGAGGACAAACCCGGTGTCCTGGCGCGCGTGTCGGCGCTGTTCGCCCGGCGTGGCTACAACATTCAGTCACTGGCGGTCGGCGCCACCGGACAGAAGAACCTGTCCCGGATGACCATCGTCGTCGATGTGGAGGAATCGCCGCTGGAGCAGATCACCAAGCAGCTCAACAAGCTGATCAATGTGATCAAGATCGTCGAGCAGGATGACGACAACTCCGTCGCTCGCGAACTCGCACTGATCAAGGTCCGTGCCGGGGCTACCACCCGAAGCCAGGTCATCGAAGCGGTGAACCTGTTCCGTGCCAAGGTCGTGGACGTCTCCAACGAATCGTTGACCGTCGAGGCCACCGGCACTCCGGAAAAGCTCGAAGCGCTGTTGCAAATTCTGGAGCCCTACGGAATCCGCGAAATCGCCCAATCCGGTGTGGTCTCGCTGTCCCGCGGCCCACGCGGTATCGGTACGTCCAAGTAAGAATCCTGAAAACCAAAGATAAGAAAGAAGATTGACCAAGATGGCAGTTGAGATGTTCTATGACAACGACGCGGACCTGTCGATCATCCAGGGGCGCAAGGTCGGCGTCATCGGCTACGGCAGCCAGGGGCACGCGCACTCGCTGAGTCTGCGCGACTCGGGCGTTCAGGTGAAGGTAGGCCTCAAGGAGGGCTCGAAGTCTCGGGACAAGGTCACCGAGCAGGGTCTGGAGGTGGGCACTCCCGCTGAAGTCGCCAAGTGGGCCGACGTCATCATGCTGCTCGCACCGGACACCGCGCAGGCCGACATCTTCAAGAACGAAATCGAGCCGAATCTGAACGATGGCGACGCGCTGTTCTTCGGTCACGGCCTGAACATCCACTTCGACCTGATCAAGCCGCCGGCCAACGTCACGGTCGGCATGGTCGCGCCGAAGGGCCCAGGGCACCTGGTGCGCCGGCAGTTCGTCGACGGCAAGGGCGTGCCGTGCCTGATCGCCGTCGATCAGGATCCCAAGGGGGAGGGTCAGGCGCTGGCATTGTCCTACGCCAAGGGCATCGGCGGTGCCCGCGCCGGCGTCATCAAGACCACGTTCAAAGATGAGACCGAGACCGATCTGTTCGGTGAGCAGGCCGTGTTGTGCGGTGGCACAGAGGAACTCGTCAAGACCGGCTTCGAGGTCATGGTCGAAGCGGGCTACGCGCCCGAGCTCGCCTACTTCGAGGTGCTGCACGAGCTCAAGCTGATCGTCGACCTGATGTATGAGGGCGGCATTGCGCGGATGAACTATTCGGTGTCCGACACCGCGGAGTTCGGCGGCTATCTATCCGGGCCGCGCGTCATTGATGCCGACACCAAGAAACGGATGAAGCAGATCCTTGGCGACATTCAGGACGGCACCTTCGTCAAGCGGCTGGTGGCCAACGTCGAGGGCGGAAACAAGGAGCTCGAGAGGCTCCGCAAGGAGAACGCCGAGCACGCGATCGAGGTGACCGGCAAGAAGCTGCGCGATCTGATGAGCTGGGTGGACCGCCCGATCACCGAAACTGCCTAGCAACCCAGCGATTTCGGCGTAGTTGGTCACGATGAGCGTGACGAACTGCGCCGAAATCGCGGGTCAGGGGGACGCGGGTCAGGGGGACAGCGTGGGCATCTCGGTGATGCCGAACTCCTTGCGCAGCACGGTTCGGGCCGCGTAGAAGCCGGCCATTCCATGCACTCCGCCGCCCGGCGGGGTGGCCGACGAACACAGGTATGCCTTCGGAATTGGCGTTGACCAGGGATCCCAGCGCAGCGTCGGGCCGGTGAGCGCACTGAACATGTTGTTGCCGCCGACCCCGATGTCGCCGCCGACCAGGTTGGCGTTGTGGTCGGCGAGGTGTGCGGCCGGCACGCTTCGCACGCCGACCACCAGATCCCGGAACCCGGGGGCGAAGCCTTCGATGATGTCGGTGATTGTCTCGGCCATGTCCACCATCGAGCCCTGCGGAACGTGGGCGTAGGTCCACAGCGGGCGACGGCCCTGCGCGTCGATCCGCCCGGGGTCGGCCAAGTGGGGGAGTGCGGCAAGCACCATTGGCCACTCGGGCTGTCTGCCCTCGGCGATCTCCCGTTCGGCCCGCGCCATCATGGTCCGGTCGCCACCCAAATGCAGGGTCGGGGCCTGCGCCAAACGCGAATCTCGCCAAGGGATTTCGCCGGACAGTACGAAGTCGACCTTCGCCACACCGGGCCCATATCGATAGCGGCGTAGCGTTTCGGCGTAGCGCGGGGGCAGTCGGTCGCCGTAGATGCGTAGCAGTGCGGTCGGTGCAGTGTCATAGAGCACCACGCCGGAAGGCGGGCTGGCGACATCCTCGCTGAGTACCAGTTCGCCACCGTGGGAACGCAGATCGGTGAGCAGGGCCTCTGGGATGGCCTGCGAGCCGCCAACGGGTATCGGCCAACCCACCGCATGCCCGAGCGTCGCCAGCATCAGCCCTGCTCCCGAGGCCACCAGTGAGGGCATTCGCGAGATCGTGTGTGCTGCAACGCCAGTGAACAATGCGCGGGCATCATCGCCGGCCAGTAGGCGCCACGCGGCGCTGCCTTGTACGAGCAGACGCGGCGCAACCCGCAGTGCCGCGGGGATACTTGGCGGGATCGAACGCTTGTCGCCGAGTAACAGGCCGACCACGCCCTCGCAGTCCGCCGACAACGGACCCAGCAACCGACGCCACGACGCGCCGTCGTCGAGTTCAGCGCACGTGCGCTCTATGTCGCGGTAACCGATCGCCGCGGGACGGTCCGGCAGCGGGTTGCCGTAGGACACCTCGGG
>Ga0210003_1001049_pt1 | contig 24579 bp, 14 predicted proteins | sample LantaG_FD_182804 | JGI IMG/M metagenome (GOLD analysis project Ga0210003, IMG submission 182804) | Deep subsurface microbial communities from Baltic Sea to uncover new lineages of life (NeLLi) - Landsort_02402 metaG (SPAdes) (version 2) | ecosystem: Environmental > Aquatic > Marine > Oceanic >... | reverse complement strand
TCCCCCCAACACGCACACTCACAAACGCACACATCAAAATCAAACAGGAGACGGCAACGTCAACGGCTTCGGCCTCGAGTTCTACATCGAGGCCCCGGCCTCGGAGTTCGGCGACGCCGCCGACGCCGCCGCCTCGGGCTTTGGCGGGCCCTCGACGGCCTCGCCCTCCGCCTCCTCGGGCTCGGGCCCGACGCTGCACGCCGCGAAGGCCTCCTGGCAGTTCCAGCTGCTGTACACGGTCGCGCAGCTGGCCGCGGGCCACGGCGGGATCAGGGCCATCATGGACGAGATGCGGCTGCTGTCGACCGAGGCCGAGGGCGTCGCCGGCGCGATGCCGGCCGAGGCGGCTTCACCGCCGCCCTCCGCGAGCGCCGTGGTCACCCCGGCGGGCCGCGTCGGCGCGCTCCTCGGCCTACGCGCCGACGCGCTCGCCGGGGGCGCCGAGTCCGACGGCCGCGCTCCCCCGCCGCCGGACAGGATCCCGTCGATGCCGCTGACGGACGTCTTGCTCGTGAACGTCAAGCTCCTGACCCTGGGCGAGCTGGGCTTGATCACGGAGCGAGGGGCGCAGGGCAGGGCGGCGCTGGACGCGGCGTTCAGGGGGGCCGGGAGGCTGGTGTCGTCGCTGACGAGGCCGAGCGTTGTTTGACTCGTTTTTTTTTAACTTTTCCTTCTTCTGCGCTTGCTTCATCTAACTTCGGGCCTTTTTCTCTCGGTCCCTCGATTCGAGCAGCGGCGGCGGAAGAAAGCAGAGAAAGGATCAGGAAAAAGAGGCGAGGGACCAGAGAGAGAGAAAGAGAGAGAGAGAGAGAGAAGCGATTCAAAAACCATCTATACGAGTAAGCAAAAACAAAAAAAAACAAAAAGGACACTGCAGTTAGTTACAGCAGAGGGCGCGGCGGAAGAGGGGGAAAGAGGCAGTTTCCACGAATCAGTGAAGTCTCGCGATCATTAAAGTTGGAAAGAAAAAAGAAAAAGAGAAAAAAAATGGGGCTGCCTCCTGCGTCGTCGTCCTCGCTGCCCCCTCGCTACGATCAGCTCTCCCTCCGCGGCCAGGCGCTGACTTCTCAGAACGCGGAGCTCATACATTGTGAGTGATCACGGGAGAGCGAGAGAGGCGCTTTGTTACTTTTTGTCTTGGAGAGAGAAAGAGACAGAAATAACAAAAAAAAACGTTTTCCTCTCGGCCGATCGTGTCTGTTGACCTCCCTCCAACTCCACAAAAAAAAAACGTCTCTTCCACTCTCTCACTCACTCCCAGACATCGAAAACCTCCGCCGGAGAAGGGACGCCGCCGACGCCGCCCTCCGCGCCGACGAGGCCGAGCGCGCGGCCCTGCAGCGCGAGGCGGCAGCGCTGACGCGGAGGCTGGGAGAGCTCGGCGAGCGCGTCGCGGCGGCGGCGCGGGCGAGGGACGAGTGCGCGGACGTGCTCGCGACGGCAGAGGGGGCCTACGAGAAGATCCTGCAGTCGGCGCAGAGCCTGCGGGACGTGCTGAAGGCCGAGGCGAGCGAGATCGGCGGGGGGAGAGACAATGGCGGAGGCGACAACGGCCGAGAGGGGAGCAGCAGCGATTCGGGAAACAACAGCGCGGGCTGATTTTTTTTTTCCTCTTGTGCAAAGGGCAGTTTTTTTTGTGTGTGCGCGCACGTGCACCTCGTTTTCCCACCCTCTCAGCAGCTGACGCGCGACCTTCGCCCTCGGACCCCGGCCGCCCCCGCGACGGCGTCGAGGGCCCTATCGCCGTCGGCCCCGTCCCCGTCGTCGCATCCGGCGGCCGACAGCCTCAGCGCCTCGCTGGTCGCCGGGAGGTCGAGGCGGAAGTAGGAGGGGCGGGCGCTCCCGCTGTCGCCACCCCCTCGCTCCCCTCCTCCCTCCGCTCCCCCTCGCTCCCCTCCTCCCTCCGCTCCTCCTCTCTCGCCGCCCTCGCCTTCGGCAGCCGCGTCCTCCCTCGCGGCGCCCACCGCCCTCTTGAGCGCGAAGAACGCCGCGGCTCCCAGGAAGAACGGCGGCTCGCCCACCGCCTTGCTCGAGTGCACCGTCCTCGCCGTCGCGGCGTTCCTCGACCCCCGGAGCAGCGAGACGCGGAAGTCGGAGGGCGCATCGTCGGCCGAGGGGATCTTGTAGGCGCCCGGGCCCCTCGTGTGCGTGGAGCCGTCCAAGGTGGAGAGAGGTGGGGGAAGAGCAGGAGAAGAAGGAGACGAAGACGACGAGGAAGAAGGAGATCTGACAGTCTTCCCCCTGCCGCGGCCGTTGCCGCGGCCGACCCACGCGTGCGACGCGTCGCACTTGACAACTTCCTCCGTCGTCGCCCAGCCCAGCCCTTGCACGAACGCCCCTTCGACCTGCCCGACGTCGATGGCGGGGTTGAGCGATCTTCCGACGTCCATGACGACGTCGGCCCTGCGGATGGAGGAATCGCCGGTGAGGCAGTCGACCTCGGCCTCGACGGCGGCGGCGCCGAACGAAAAGTAGGCGACGGGCGAGCCGCTGCCCCAGCCTCCGAGGCCCGGGGTGGCGTAGAACCCGTGGGCGCAGAGGTCGACGCGGTCGGCGTAGGCCGCCGCGACGGCTGCCTTCCAGACGGGGAAAGAGGAGAAGGAGGAGGAAGGGGGAGGAGTTTTGTTTTCTCCTCCTTGTTTTGCTGTCGCCGCCGCCGCCGAAGAAGAGGAAGGAGAGGGAGACGAGGCAGCAGCCTCGGCGGCGGCCTCGGCAGCCTCGGCCTCGACGGCGGCCTCGAGCAAGTAGGGCCGCAGCCTCTGCATCAGCTGCCGGCACGCGTCGGCGACGGCCCCGCCGTAGAGGTCGCTCGAGGCCGAGGCCGCGGTCGGGGACGCGTTGGGCACCGCGTCGGTCCGCGTCGCGGAAGCGACTCGGACGGCCGAGAGCGGCAGCGGGCGGACCCTTTCTGCTCCTCCGCCGCCTCCTCCTCCCCCTGCGCCTGCGCCCCCTCGGTCGACGACGCCGAGCGCCGCGGCGGCGACCGCGGCCACCTTGGTGTGCAGGCCCTGGCCCATCTCGACGCCGCCGTGGCTCACCAGCACCGAGCCGTCGGCGGCGAAGACGCTCACCTGCGCGCCGGCCTGGTTGTACGTCTTGTGCGTGAAGGAGATGCCGAACATCGTGGGAACGGCCGCGAGCCCGCGCTTGACCCAGCTGGTGTTGAGAGAGGGAGAGAGAGATAGGGTTTTTTGTGAGTTTGAGGGAGAGAGAGAAAGGAGGAGGTGGAAAAAGTTTAAAAGAAGATAAAAAATAAAATAAAAGCACCGGCTGCTCCTGTTGAACGCCTCGATCTCGTCCCGCCGCGCGGCGAAGTCGGAGCTGCGAAGACACTCGTCCCAGCAGGCACGCGCCTGGCAGTCCTTGACTACGGTCCCGTAGGGCGTCGTGTCGCCGTCTCGGAGCTGTTGATTTTGTTTTGGAACGTTTTTTTTTGCGGAACAAGATGAAGAAAGGTGAGTTTTTTTCTCGAGATCCGTTGACCTTATAAACCCCCGAGAAAAAACAAAACGCTTTCTCACCAGTGACCCCCCGCGAAGCACCTCCGGGGCCACCCCCAGCGCCGCGGCCGCCTGCTCGACCGCCGCCTCGAACGCCAGCATCCCCTGCGGCGCGCCGAACCCGCGGAAGGCGGTGTTGGACGTCGAGCTGGTCCTCGCGACGCGTCCGCGGGCGCGGAGCCTTTTCGACGAGACGCCGTAGGCGTTGGTGCAGTGCATCAGCGCTCGCTCCATGACGGGGCCCGAGAGGTCCGGGGAGCAGCCGGCGTTGGAGAAGAGCCTGAGGTCGGCGGCGAGGATGCGAGCAGAAGACTGGTTGTTCTCTTTTTTCTGCGTCGCTGTCGTCGTCGCGCCCTTTCCTTCTCCTTCTCCTTCCCCGCCTTCGTCTCCTTCTCCTTCCTTGCCCCGAACGACCTCCGCGGCGACCTTCCACTCCACGTAGAAGGGGTGCCTCTGTTTGATTGTTTCGACGAAGAGAGAGAAAAAGAGCTTTGAGTTTTTGGTTCGACGTTGTCGGCCTCGCGACCTCGGGGCAAGGTCGAGAGGCCTTGAAACGACGAAGAGAAGAAAGGACCCCCCCAAAAAAAAACTACTCACCCCTCCCGAGATCGCCGCGTCCACGTGCCGCTCGAGCACGAGCCTCACGGGCCTCTTCGAAAGAAGAGCAGCGATCCCTGCAGCGGCCGCGACCCCTCCCGCCCTCGTCTCCTTCCCTCCAAAGCCCCCTCCCAGCCGCGTCGCGCGGCAGACGACGGCGTGCAGCGGCAGGCCCGCCGCACGGGCGACGTCGAGCTGCGTCCCCGAGGGGGACTGCGTCGACGAGAGCACGTCGAGCTCGGAGGAGGTTCCGGGCTCCCCCGGGAGGACGAGCGCCGAGTGGGGCTCGAGGTAAAAGTGCTCCTGGCCGCCGATGCGGATCGAGCCCTCGACGACGGCGACCTTGCCGCCGCCGCCGCCTCGGGGAGCGGGCGCCGCCGCGGCGGCTTCCTTTTCTTCTCTCCCGTATCCCTCGAAGAGCTCGTCGATGTCCCCTTCGCCGTGCTCGATCTCGCGGTCCATGCCCTCGAAGAAGGAGCCCGCGGCGATCGCGTCCTCGATCGTCAGGATAGGCTTCTTCCTGCTGGCGCGGGAGAGAGGAGGGGCAGAGCTGATGTTGCCGCCGCCGCTTTCGTCGTCGTCGTCGTCAGAGTGATACGCGACCTCGACCAGCAGCGCCGCCCGCCTCGCCAACGTCTCGCTCCCGGCCACGACGATCCCGAGGGGCAGGCCCACGGCCTCGCTTCTGTCCCCGACCGCCAGGAAGAGATGGTCCCCGAGGAACGGGCCCCAGCGGTTCTCGCCGGGGACGTCGGCGGCGCCGAAGAAGAAGACCGAGGAGGAGGAGGAGGCCGCGGAGGAGCCCGAGGCGGCGGCGACGGCCTTGCTCGAGTCGATGGAGGCGACCCTCGCCGCGGCCCTCGTCGAGAGCACCAGGGCCCCGTGGAGCGTCCCGGGCGGTAAGGGCTCGTCGGCGACGTACCTGGCCCTGCCCGAAGCCTGCAGACCCGCGGAGAGGTGCTGCACGGGGGCCCCGATGACGCTCCCTCCCCCCGGGCCTCCTCCTCCCGAGGAGGCTGCTGCTGCGAATTCCCGCTCTCCCTCTTCATCCTGTCCCCAGTACTGGAGCGAGCGAGGCGGCGGGCGCGGCGGGAGGCCCTCAGACGCCGCGGAGAGCCAGGGAGGGAGCGCCGGCGGAGGAGAGAGAGCGAGAGAAGAAGAAGAGGAAGAAGAAGAAGAAGAAGAAGAAGAAGAAGAAGAAGAAGAAGAAGAGGACGCAAAAGAGAGAGAACTCGAGACGACCTCCATCAGCCTCTTGTGTGCGGAGGAGAAGAAGCGCGCAAACGCCGAGGCGACGAGCGCGCGGCGGAAAGGAACGGCCCCCCCCGGGGCGTCGTCCGGAATGACCACGTCCTCGCTCGTCAGGGCCCTCAAGGCTTTTTCGTAGTCCTCGAAAGACCAGCGGGATCCGAGGAGAGCGCGCGCGGCGAGAGGGGCGACGAGGGGCGTGGCAGCGACGCCGCCGAAGCAGAACGAGGCCTCGGAGACGACAAAGGCTTCTTCTTCTTGCTGTTCCTCTCCTCCTCTTCCTCCTCCTCCTCCTCCTCCACCTCCTCTCTTCTCTACTTTCTGCGCTTCGAACCTCACGGCGAGGCACGCGGTCACGATCGAGATGTCGTCGTCCCTACGACGGGCCTGCTTGAAGGCCTGAACGAAATCCAGGGGGCGGCGACGGCGACGGAGACAGGGGGAGGAAGCCCCGGGTTTTCCGTCTCCAGCGGCGGCAGCGGCGGCGGCGGCGACAGCGACGGCGCCGCCGTCGCCGCCCCACCGCGGGAGTCTCACCCTCAGCAGCACCTCCTCCGGAGCCAGGTCGACTTTTCGGTACCCCCTGAAGAACTCGGCGGCCGGGATACCCCGCACGGCGGCGGTGGGAGCCCGGGCCCGCGGGCCGCCGTCGAGGCGCGCGACGTCGAAGACGCCGCCGAGCGCGACGAAGACGGGGTTGAGGTCCGAGGCGGGCGACGCCGTCGCGACGTTGCCGCCGACGACCGCCGCGGCGCGCACGGCCCGCCCCGCGAACCTGCGCAGCTGGAAGGCGAGCGCGGAGGCGGCGCCAGAGGAGAGGGAGGCGCCGCTGGCGGCCTCCAAGAGGTCCTCGAGCGTCGCGCCGGCGCCGATCGAGAGGTGGCCGTCGCCGGCCGGCGCCTCTCCTCCCCCGGCGACCCCGAAGTCGAGCTCCGACAGCTCGGGGACGCTAGATATGTCGATCCTCACGGCGTGCCTGGCCCCTTTCTGCGCGCACTCGATCCCGACCTCGGTGCTGCCGCCGACCAGGGTACAGGGAGAGCCGCGAGAGGAAGCGCTCGAGGCGCGGAGGCGGAGCAGCGAGCGGAGCGACGTCGGTCGGTGCCACTCCACTCCTCCTCCGCTTTCGTTCTCGTCTCTTTCGCCGCTTGGGGCGGCGGGGAAGTGGAGCTCGGGCTTGGAGCGCGTCAGGAGCTCCCGCGGGAGGAGGGTGGAGGCGTCGATGATGCTGCGCGGGGACGACGGCAGAGGAGAGGGGGGGGCGGCCTCTTCTTCACCGGAGAGCCTCGCTGGAGGGGCAAATTTCCCTCCCTCGCCGTCGTTCCTCTCCTCTCCCTCGTCGAAGAAGGGCCTGAAGGCGTCGATGATCGGCCTGTAGCCGGTGCAGCGGCAGAGGTTGCCGCTGAACACGTCCTCGATGTCCTCTGTCGGCTTTCGGAGAGGGCAGGAGGCGGGGGAAGCGGCGGCAGGGGCGCGGCAGCCTTTCGTCTCGCCGCCGCAGCGGCCGCCCTCGTCCCCTCCACCGCCCGTCCTCGTCCCCCGCGCCGCGTGCGCTGCCAGGCAGGAGTGCGCAGCCATCACGAACCCGGGGGAGCAGAAGCCGCACTGCGAGCCATGGGCGCTGGCGAGGGCGGCGGGGAGTGGGTGAAGGCCTTTGTTCCCGCCGCTCCTCCCCCCGTCGCCGCCGCCGCCGCCCTCGAGCAGCCCCTCGACCGTGACGACGGCGGCGCCCTCGGCGCTGTACAACGGGAAGAGGCAGGCGTTGACCGGCCGCGCCCGGACCTCCCCGGCGGTGTTGCGGTCCACGAGCGTCACGGTGCAGGCGCCGCAGCCGCCCTCGCCGCAGACGAGCTTGGTGCCCGTGAGGCGGAGGTCGTCTGATTTTGTTTGTTTTTCCGTCCGGGAGTTTTGGGGGGGTCGAGAGGGGGTGGAGTCGAAGGAGGGGTGAGAGGAAGCAGGGGAGGGCGAGCGTTTTTTTTCCGTCGCCCCCGTGCTCTCCGTTGTTTTCTTTCTTTCTTTCTCACCCCTCAAGTACTGCAGCAGAGTCGCGTCGCCGCGGCCAGAGGGGAGCACGTGCCGCGAGCCGTTGACGTAGATGATCGCCTCTTGGACCGCAGCTTCGTCTCCGTTGCTCCCCTCCGCGGCGTCGGAAGGTGGAGGCATCTTCGTTGAGAAAAAGTTAGATCGCCTCTTTGTTTCGTCGACAATGATTTTTTGTCTCTCACTCCGATGCGCCACCAGTACAAAAAAAAAACAATTCGATGTTCTTTCAATCTCGGACGAGTTCCCACGCTGCGGCGTCGACATCGAGCCCGTTCTCTCGCCGACAGGCTCGTATCTGTCGCAGCTCGGGCCCCTGTTGGACGAGGAAAACAACGGAGCCTCCGAGGGCGCTCCCGAAGCAGGACAACGAGCGCTCCAACGGCGATCGAGCCGCTTCCCTCTTCCTCCCTCTCGCCCTCGCGGTCGCCGCCTGCCTCGGCCCGCTCTCTCTTCCCTCCCTCGCCGAAAACGTCCGCGTCGAGGACGTCGAGTCCCCGGCCCTGCGTGCCGGCCTCGAAGCCGCCAACGAGCAGCGCTGGGCCGACGCCGAGAGGCTTTTCAAGGCCTATCTTTTGGAGGCGCCGGACTCGGCGAGCGGGCTCTCGAACCTGGCCAACGTCGAGCTGTCGACGGGGCGGCCGCAGCGGGCCCTGGAGCACTTTGACCGGGCGGTGGAGCTGGCGCCGAGGGCGGCAGTGCCCAGGATGAACCGGGCGCTCGCGAAGGAGGCGCTGGCGGTGGCTGCGGCGGCAGAGAGCAAAGGAGGAGGAGGAGGCAGCAGCGGAGGAGTTTCTTCGTCGTCGTCCGAGCTCCTCCTCGCCTCCGCGGCCGACGACGCCCGCCAGGCCTCCCTGCTCGATTCGAAAGAATTTGCGGCATTTTACGATTTAGGAAACATCCTTGAGCGGCAGGGTGACTTCGTCGGCGCCCTGGGGGCCTTCACCGAGGCCGCGGACCTTGCCCCGGGGCTGCCGGGGTATCGGCTGCGAGAAGCAACGAGCATGTTCCAGGTCGCAGTCGACAGCGAGGAGGCGGGAAGCCTTCCCGATTCCTCGGCTGCCTCCTTCACCAAGGCCCGCAGGCTCGTCGAGGGCGTCGCGCGCAAGAACCCGAGGTACGCTGAGGCCAGGGCCGCGCTCGCAGCGATGCACTGGAAAGCCGGCGACGTCGCTGCGGCCGAGGGCGCGCTGGACTCCGCGGTGGGATTGGAAGGGGAGTGGAGAAAGCCCGGGCACGCGGCGAAGGCGACGAGGTGGCCTCCGAGGCTCGTGGAGGCTTACGAGAGGCTGCTGGCGATCGAGTGAGGAAGGGTTTTGTTTCCTGTTTTTGGTTGGAAGCGGAAGAGGTTTTGGAAAAAACAAAATGAAAAAAGAAAAATATTTATTCTCTCTCTCTCGTTCTTCTCTCTCTTCCTCTTTCTCTTGTCTCTCTCTCCCCAACAGACTGAAAAACAACCAAGACGCCCCTCCAAACTGTTTTTTTATTGAGCACAAGGGGGGAGGGATCTGAAGAAGGAGAATATATGGCTTTTACACACACACGCGCTCCTCTTCCAAACGTTTCCACACCTCGTCTTTTTCTTTTTAATGTGTTTTTTTTCTTTTCTCGACCTGTCTTTTTTTTTAATTTCTGTTTTCCAAGACCCACGCTTCGCAGCAAAGTGTCTTTCGAAAAGGTCCTAAAACTCAAGGAACAGCATCTAGGAGGTGATCTTCTTCTTAAGCTCCTCGATGTCGGCCAGCAGCTCCTCGCGGCTCGACTTGAACAGCAGGTAGCGGTACACGAACCACGACGTGTAGCCGAGGCCGACGAGCTCGAGCAGCTTGGGCAGCAGCGGCACGGCGTTGACGGCGCCGACGACGGTCGAGGCGAGCCAGAGGAGCACGACGGCGCCGCCCGCGTAGAGGAGGGCCGAGGGCTTGTCCTCGACGGCGTCCCACTGGAGGTTGAAGGGCGGGGGGAAAGCGTGAGCCAAGAGGAGGGAGACGAGGGGAAAAAACTCGAAGAAGAAAAAAAAAAGGAAAGACCTCGAGGTCTCGAAAACTTTTTCTTCTCCTCCCTCTTACCTTCTGCTGGATGTCCTTGACGATGGCATCGACGTCGACCTCGTTGTCCGAGGCCCTGACGGCGACCGAGGCGCGCTTCGGGGCCGGGCGGGAGGCCTGTTTTTTGAGGTGGTGGGGAAAAAAGGGGAGGGAGAGAAAACGAGGTGAGATAAGACGAGGTACGTGTTTTTTTCGTCTTCTCTCCGGCAGAGGGTCGAAGAAAGGGGAAAGCGCCCAACGCTCGGCAGCGATTGTTGCTTGTTTCTTCGGAAAAAACTATCCGCGATGTGCTGCGCCAAGCGCTCCCCTACGAGCCAATCAACTGCGCCCACGACGGGAGTGAGACGGATTTGGGTCTTCCCAGAGAGATGGGGGCATAAGAAAGTGAGCAGGCAGCGGCCAAAGGCGCGCCATTCGGCGGCGCGGCGGCAGAGCCGTCCGTCGTCGATTGGAGAGGTTTTTTCTTCTCCTCTTTTTTTTTGGGGGGGGGGTGGCGGCCCTGGCCCACTTCTGGGTTTAATGCTCCCCATGAGCCTCATCCGAGAGCGGAGGGGCGATCTACCACGTTCTGCGCTCATTTCGCGCGAGGGCAAGAGTAGGGGAGCTTCGCAACCAAAGGGAAAGAGAAGGTAGCGCCGCGGCAGGCGCCGTGGCAGAGGAGAGCATTCGTTGCTGCTGCTGCTTTTTGTCGAGCTCAATGGAAAAAGCCAAGAGAGCAAAAGGATCTGCCCCCGCGCCTGGCGCTTCCGCTCGTCTCTTCTAGTCCCAGAGACCACCATCACGCGACGCGCAGCGAATCTCGCTCGCAAAGGGGGCCAGCGAGGATTCCAGTCAAGCGGAGGGGCACGGAAGGGGCCTCGAGCGGGAAGCAGGGACGTTTGCTTCCCGCCTCTGGCCCTACGCTTTTTTTTTTTCTTCGCTCTCCCACCAAAAAAAAAACTAAATTCAATCTCTTTCCCCCCCAAAAACCCACTCACCACGGCGCCAGCGATGCGGGCGGGGCGGGCCACCACCGCCGAGCGGCGGCCGGCGACGGCGGTGGGGCGCACGGCGGCGACGCGGGAGGCGAGAGCGAAGGCCATAGTGTCTATTCGGGGAGGCGAAAGAGGGGAAGGGAGGGTTGATTGACAAGGAGCAGAGAGAGAAGAGTGTGGGTGAAGGCTCTTGTAAGCTTCCATCATTTTTTTCAATGCCCCGGAGCATCTAGCCTTGCTTGAAGGAAAGCAACAGCGAGGAGCCCCGTTAAGGGTCTCCTTCTCGCGCGCCGCAGTCGTAGAGGGGGCATCTCCCTGCGTAGCAGCTCTTCTTCCTGCGAGAGAAGCGGAAGAAGAAGCCCGAGAGAGAGAGAGAGAGAGAGACAGACTCGCTCGACGAATCTTTCCCCCTCGACCGCCGCCCCCCTCTCGATCGCCCGTTTTGATGGCGCCGACCCCGACGGAACTGGCGCAGGCCGACCTCGACCGCGCCCTCTCGGCCCACCTCCTCCTCTCGGCCTCCTCCTCCTCCTCCTCCCCCGAGAGCAGCCCCAGCCTCGATCTCCTCAGGCTCGACCGAGAAGCCCACGTCGCCTTCGCCCGCAGGGCCCTGAAGACCCTCCCCAGCGGGTACTCCTCGCTGGGCGCGTCGAGGCCCTGGATGCTCCACTGGGCGACGCACTCTCTGTCTCTTCTGGATTCCCCGCTCTCCGACGACCCTCGGGAGGCCTCCAGGCTCGCGCGGGCGATCGTCAAGTTCCTGAAGGCGTGCCAGTGCCGCGAGACGGGCGGGTTCGGCGGCGGCCCTGGCCAGGAGCCGCACCTGGCGACGACGTACGCGGCGGCCGCGACGCTCGTGACGCTCGGCGGCGACGAAGCCCTGGAGGCCTGCGACCGCGGGAGGCTCGCGTCCTTCCTCCTCTCCTGCGTCGTCGTCGGGAGAGAAGGGGGCGACGAGGTAGGCCGCGGGTTCAGGGTCTGCCCCGGCGGCGAGGCGGACGTGCGCGGCTGCTACTGCGCGCTGGCGTCCTCGGCGCTGCTGCGCCTGCCGGCGCCGGCGGACCCGGGCTCGCTGGCCGAGGCCGCCGGGCTGCGCCGGTACCTTCGGGACTGCCAGACGGTCGAGGGAGGGCTGGGCGGGTTCCCGGGCGGGCCCGAGGCGCACGGGGGATACGCCTTCTGCGGGGCCGCGGCGGCGGCGCTCGCCGCCGGGGGAGGAGGAGGAGGAGGAGGAGGCGCCGAAGGAGGAGACGACGGCGCCCGAAGAAGCCTCCCGCCCTCCTCCTCTTCCTCCCCTCTCGACCCGCGCGCCCTGCTCCTCTGGGCCTCCCGATGCCAGTCCCCGACGTGCGGCGGCTTCGCCGGCAGGACGAATAAGCTGGTCGACGGCTGTTACAGCTGGTGGCAGGGGGCGCTCTTCGGGATGTTGGCCGGCGGCGGCGGAGGAGGAGGAGGAGGAGGAGCAGGGGGCGCTGCTGCTTCTGCGGCGGGCGCTGCTGCTTCTGCGGGAGCTGCTTCTGCGGTCGCCCCGTTCCCCCCGTTCGACGCCTCGAAGCTTCCGCCGCTCCCGGGCCTCCCGCCGCTGCCCTCGGGGGCCAGCAAGGCTCCCACGGCGACGGAGAGGACGGAGGAAGAGGCAGAGGCAGAGGCGGAGGCAGGAAACCCGGCGGCGGCGGCGGCGGCGGCGCTCGAGGAGGCCCGCGCCGCCGCCCGCGTCCGAGAGCTCCTCCCTCAGCCTTCTCGTTCGGGCGACGGCGACGACGCGGCAGCATCCGCCGCCGCCTCCCCCCTCTGTTTCGACCCCCTCGGCCTCCAGATGTGGATTCTGGCCTACTGCCAGGAGCCTTCCTCGTCGTCTGTGCTGCCCTCCCCCGCCGCCGCCGCCAGCGACACGCAGGAGGGACGACGACGGCACTTCCGCGGCGGCGGGCTCAGGGACAAGCCCGGGAAGCCTCCCGACCACTACCACACCTGCTACTGCCTCTCGGGGCTGTCCGCGGCCCAGGAGGCAGCCGCCGTCGTCGTCGGAGGGGAAGGGAACCGGCTGGAGAAGACACACTTTTTGCTCAACGTCGTCGCGGCGAGGGTGAGCAAGGCCGCCGCGTTTTTCGAGAAGGAGAACAACGCTCGAGGAGGAGAAGGAAAGAGGCACATGTAATACCAAGAGAGTAAAAGAGAAGAGAACTCGAGGCATTTTACACAAAAGAAGGGGGGGGAGGAAGAAAAAAGCAGAACTTCACTCGAGCACCAGCGCTGCCGCGGCGTCCTTGGCCGGCGGCTCCCTCATTGAGCTCGCGCCGACAAACACCGTCCTCGGGTTGCTGTGCCCGCCCACCACCTCTGTGCCGAGGTGAGTGCATCCGTAAGACGTCAAAGACCGCAGCCGAGGGCACCCGTCGGCGAGCGCGCCGAGGGCGCGAGAGGGCACCGCGCGGCACCACGAGACGTCGACGTCTTCGAGCGAGCGCGGGCAGCTGCGGAGCAGCGCCGCGACGAGGCGCTCGCCGGCGCGCGGGACGCCGGCGACGCTGAGGGAGCGGAGTCCGGGCGGGGCCTCGCCGTCGGCGTCGCCGTCGTCGGCGGGGGCGGCAGAGGCGGTGGCGGCTCTCTCGGCGGTCCTCTTTCCGCCGGCGACGCCAAGGCTCTCGGCCGCGAGCGCGAGCGCCTCGTCGCCGAGGTTCTTGCAGCCGGCCAGCGCCAGCCGGCTCAGCGGCTGCGGGAAGCGGGACAGGGCCTCCAGGGAGGCGTCGGAAATCGGGCAGCCGTCGAGAGCGAGCGAGGTGAGGCCGAGGTACCGAGGAGGCGGCGACACGGAGGGCGAAGAGGAGGAAGGGGCGGCGGCGGCCGCGGCGGCGGCGGCGGCAGAGGACGCCGCCTCGAGCAGCGCCACGACTCCCGCGTCCGACACTCCCGAGCACTGCCTCAGCGAGACGCGCGAGAGGCGAGAGAGCGGGAGATTCCTGTTCTTTTTAGGCGAAGACGAAGCCGAGGAAGAGAGCGCCCGGGCGATTTCCAGCAAGAGGGCGTCGTCGGCCGCCGGGAGGCCGTCGAGCACAATCTCCTCGATCTCCGCCAAGAAAGAATTCTCCCCCTGCTCCTTCTCACCCTCGCCCTCTCCTCCTCCTTCTCCCCCCGGTCGCCCCAGCAGCGCGGACAGCAGGGCCCCGGAGTCAATCCCGCGGCAGTGCGCCAGGTCCAAAACCCTCAACGCGGGCACCAGCCTCGGCAGCGCGGCGACGGCCGCCCCCGTGACTTTCGGAGCCTGCGGCAGCGCCAGCGAGCGGAGCGAGGGGCAGAGCGAGAGCAGGGCCGAGAGCCCGCGGTCGGAGAGGCGGTAGGCCCCTCCCAGGCGCAGGTGCGACAGGAGAGGCAGCGGAGGGGAGGCTCCCTCCGAGCTGCCGCCTCCTGCGCCCTTTTTAACCTTGTCGGCCGCGGACGCCGCGGTCGAGTCCCCGAGGCCGCGCCCGCAGAACCCGAGCTCGAGCCTCTCGACCCCGGGGTGCAGCGCCTCCGCGAGCAGTGCCAGCATCGCCGCGGCGTCCAGCTTCGAGGCATCGGGAACGAACACCTCGGCGGGGCGGTTGGCGACGAGCAGCGACGCGCCCGCCGCGTCGAGCGTGCGGCGCGCCGCTGCGGCCCGCGCGACGGCGGCCCTCGCGCCGTCGGGGACTCCCTCGAGACTCTCAACGACGTCGAGGTTCTCCGCGACGAGCGCCGCGGTCATCTTTAGCAGCGAGGGCACGCGGGAGGGGCGGAGAGCGGGGGTCGCCGGGGCGGCAGCTGCTGCTCCCGCCACTCCTCTCTTCGCGGGCGCCCAGCGGATCAGCGCCGGGGCCTCTGCCGCCGCGGCCTCGCCCTTGGCCGCCGCCGCGGCCCTGCGCGCCGCTGCGGCCGCGTCGCGCCCTTCCAGCAGGGCCTGAGACGTCGCCCACATCCCGAGCTCGCGCGCCGCGGCGCGCTCGCCGCCGACGTGGGCCGCGTTCGCGGCGGCGGCGTCTGGGTCGGCGTAGCTCCGGCCGCGGTCTCCTCCTGCTCGCGCTCCCCGTGCTCCCAGTCCTCCATCGTCTTCCTCGCCCTCGTCGAAAACGGCAAAGTGCGCGGCGCGGGCGACGGCGCGCGCGTGGGCCTCGGCGCGGCGCCCGCCGTCCTGGAGGAGGCGGGAGTGGTCCGCGAGGGCCTGGCCTCGCCGGGGTTCTCCTTCGCCTCTCCCGGGAGCGGGTGCGGCGGCGTCGCCGGCGTCGCCTTGTGCGGCATCGCCCGTCCTCTGTCGCGCCGACGGCCTGGCCTGTTCTTCGGCGTCTTCGACTGGAACAGCAGCAGCAGCAGCAGGATCCGCTGCGGCTTCGGCGTTCCTCGAGCGAGAGCGGCGCGGCGGCATCGTGACAGAGAGAGGAAGGAGAGAGAGGGCGCTCGAACTCCGAGCGAGATGGGGATCGCTCAAGAGGCAAGGGCCGCGTCGTGGAAGAAAGTAAGTGAAAGAAGAAGGAAGAGAAAGTGAAGCAAAGCGAAAAGAATGCTCAGAACTTTTTCCGCTTTCCTCCTCCTCCCTCCACTACTCTCCCCCAGCTCTCACACCTCCTTCTTCTTCGCCAAAATGTCTCTCGAGAAGAGCATTCTTGGGATGGGCAACCCGCTCCTCGACATCAGCGCAGAGGTCGACGACGCCTTCCTGGCAAAGTACGAGGTGAGAAAGAAGAACGTTTTTTTCATTCAGCGCCGCCCCATCGAATTGATCGGTTTTTTCTCTCTTTTGCTCGAGGCGTTCAACGGCCGATTCGGAGTGCCTACGAAGCTTTTTCCTTTTTCTTTTCGATACCGAGTAATCACGTTGCGTTCAAGCTCGCCTCAGCGCATGAGAAAAAGGCCATAAACGCTGCTCAAGGCCCAGGGCGCGCCTCGATTTTCTCTTCTCCATTCAAAGTTTTGCCGCCTCTCTCTCAACGATCGAATGCTCACTTGTTTTTTCCGACTCCTCTCTTCTTTCATACGCAAACAAACTCCAAAACAGATCAAGATGGCCGACCAGATCCTCGCCGAGGACAAGCACGTCCCGATGTTCAAGGTGAGAAATTGTATTTTTGAGCGACAAGTAGGAAGAATTGTTGAGGCAGTTGAAGAAAGGTTTCAGCCGGCGACGTCTCGCCGATTGATCGATCGCGCTCCTCTCGCGTCTTCTTTCTCGCTTCAACCCCCTTGTCTGGAAAAAAAACATCTCTCTCTTCCTTTTCGCAGGAGCTCGCCGACAAGCCGGACGTCCAGTACGTCCCCGGAGGAGCCACCCAGAACACCATCCGCGTCGCGCAGTGGATGCTCAAGGACTCCGCTCCCGGTGAGAAGTTATTTTTTTTGGAGAGAGAGAGAGAGAAAGTGCCTGTCTTTTTTCCCCTTCCTCTTCTTTCGTCTCTTTTGTCGAGAGGCCGTGCGAAAACTCACGAAAAGAACCACTCGTTCGACCTCAAATCACCAAAACCTCCCAGGCGCCACGGCGTACATGGGCGCCGTCGGCGACGACGAGTTCGCCAAGATCATGAAGGAGCAGGCATCGGCCGACGGCGTCGACGTGCGGTACTTCACCGTCGCCGACGGCACGCCCTCGGGGACTTGCGCCGTGGCCGTCAACAAGGCCGGGGAGAGGTCCCTCGTCGCCAACCTCGCCGCGGCGAACAAGTACGACGTCGCGCACCTGAAAGAAGCCGACAACTGGGCGCTGGTTGAGTCCGCCAAGGTCTGCTACAGCGCCGGGTTCTTCATCACGGTCTCGCCCGAGTCGATGAAGGCCGTCGCCGAGCACTGCAGCTCCGGCAACAAGACCTACTGCCTCAACCTCTCGGCGCCGTTCATCAGCGAGGTCCCGCCCTTCAAGGCCACGCTGCTCGAGCTTCTGCCGCACGTGGACGTCCTCTTCGGCAACGAGACCGAGGCGCGCGCGTTCGCAGCGTCCGAGAGCTGGGGGACCGAGGACCTCTCGGAGATCGCCGCGAAGATCGCGACGTCTTTCCCTCGGTCCGAGGGCAAGGCCGGCAAGGAGCGCACCGTGGTCATCACGCACGGCGCGGAACCCACCGTGGTCTTCACCGCGGGCAAGGTCTCGACCTTCCCGGTGCTGCCCGTGGCGAAGGAGGCCATCGTCGACACCAACGGCGCCGGCGACGCCTTCGTCGGCGGGTTCCTCTCGCAGCTGGTGCAGGGCAAGGGCGTCGCGGAGTGCTGCCGGGCCGGGAGCTTCGCCGCGAGCGCCATCATCCAGAGGAGCGGGTGCACGCTTCCGGAGAAGGCGGAGTTCGCCTGAGCTTGCGGAGGAGGGCGGGGCGGGGAGGGGGAGGGGCGGGAGTCGCCGAGGCGAGAGGCAGAGAGAGAGAGAGATGAGTTTCTTTCTTTTTCTTTGGTCTCTCTTGTCGTTTTCCTTTTCTTCCGCCGAGCTCCCTCCACCCGTGAAATCAAAGGAAAAGCTCGACTGGGTCTCTTACATCACGCGCTCGCTCCTCTCCTCCCGGAAGCGCGCCAGCTCGCGACCTCGTCAGCCAGCGCCGCCACGAGCGCGTCCGGGTCGAACTCGACCCTCCCGGCGCCCCCTCCCCTCCTCGACCGCACGGTCCTCGCGCGGGTCACGCCCATCTCGAGCAGCCTTGGCGCATCGAACTCGATCTCGCTGCCCTCGGGGCAGAGCACGGTGGTCACGAAGGGGGAGATGTCGACGAGTCGAGAGCCGCCCCTCCTGGCCGACGGAATCCCCGCCGCGCCCCCCTCCGAGGAGGAGGAGGAAAAGGCCCCGCGCTCCCTCCTGGCGGCGGCGGCGATCGCGGCAGCGATGTCGCTCGCGGCCATGGGCCTTCCCTCCGAGGCACCGCCGCCGCCGGCCGAGGGCGCGAGCGACGTCTCCCTGTCGAGCGAGCCGTTGAGCAGCAGCACCTTGGGGCCCTCGACGGCCGCCACGGCCTCTCCGACGCCCTCCAGGATCAGGCTCGGGGCGATCGACGTGTAAAGAGAGCCCATGCCGTAGACGACGGCCTCGGCGTTGCGCAGCGCGGCGAGCACGCGCGGGTTGGGCGCCGGGAAGACCTCTGCGACGAGCGAGGCGGCCGCGGCGGAGGCCGTTGTCGTCGCCGTCGCCGCCGCCGCCCCGGCGGAAGAGCTCTCGTGCCGGGAGCTGCTCGCCGCTTCGCCTTCTCCTCCCGCTCCTCCTTCCCACGCAACGTGCCTCCCTCCGTCGTCCGGGGGCAAATAGAAGACGCGGGACACCGGGGAGGGCAGCGGGGCGCGCGCCGCGGGGCTCTCCTTGTCGACTGCGGCCGGCGACGGTGGGACGCCGCCGTCCTCCCCTTCCTCCTCTCCGCTCGTCGCCCCGCCGTCGCCGCTGCTCCCGTGCACGACGCCGCTACACGCCCTGCTGACGCCGCGGGACCCTCCTTTCTCCGTCGGGTGCGAGATCTCGCTCTGGCCCACCAGCACGCTCCCGTCCTCGAGCGCGGCCGCGAGCGCCAGCGCCGACTCGGTCGCGACGCACGGCAGCACCGCGGCGCCCTCGGGCGCCCGGGCCACGCGGCAGAACAGGAACGCCGCGGCCTCCAGGCTGCGGAAGAATAGCCTCGCCCCGGCGAAGAAGAAGTTGCCCACCGCCCCGCCCCTCCAGTCGAACGAGCTCCCGAGCGGCGCGCGGAGCACCTCGGCGTGGAAGTGCACCAGGAAGGACCGGACAAGGTGCTTGTACGGCTCGGACACCCCCTCCCAGAGCGGGTGCGTGCCCTCGACGACGCGGCGCCAGTCCTCGGCCGCGAGCTCCCGCCCGCCGGAGGAGGCGGGGGAAGGGAGGCGGTGCGCGAGCAGCCTCGCGACGGCGCGCGCCTCGGGCGCGGCGTCGGCGTCTGCGAGGCGCAGGCAGCGCGACCTTATGTCCCCGACGGCGGGGCCTCCCAAGACTCGGGAGATCTCGGCGGTCGAGCCCCCGTCGTCGGAGACAGGGAGGACGTATGAGACGCGCGTGGTGAGGCGGTTAATTCGGCCTTTGGAGTTTTGTTTTGTTTTTTTGAAGAGGTTGAGAAAATAAGGGTTGGGACACGCAATTCTTGGTTTATTCTAAAATAGTAAATAAACAAGGTAAATTCTTTTCAAGTAACCCACCCGCGACGGAGTTAAAGGCCGTCCCGCCCGAGAACACGACGAGCGAGGGCCCGACGTCGCCGTCGCGCTGCTGTTGATGACATCGCGGGGTGGCCGCGGCGCTCTCCGTCCCGTCGCTCGCCGCGGCGGAGAGGGCCGCGGCGGCAAGCGCCGCGGCGGCGACACTGACGCCAGGAGAGGAAGCGGGGAGCATTTCCCTCGACGGCGGCGGCGATAAAGAGCAGCGGGTGACTCGAGATCGAGCCTGCCTGCTGCTGCCGCCGCTCGACGATTTACAGAAACGCGCCCTCGCGCCTGCGATGGCGCGCATGCGTCGCGCTGGGAAAGGGGAGCGCGGCGGGGAGACGGAGAGAGAAAATACCTGGGAGATCGGCCAGTCGAGAAAATTGCGGACGAAGAATGATTTTTTCTTTTTTTTACAGCACGAAGCAGCTACAACCCGAGCAGCTCCGACCTCGCCATCGCCCTCCTCACCGCCCTCGCGTTCACCACGAACAGCATCCTCACGCCTCCGGCCTCCACCAGCGAAAGGTGCCTGAGCTCGCACCGCTCTCCCCTCGCCAGCCTGGCGCCGTCGACGGCCAGCGCCCTCCTGCCCGTCGCCGTGAGGCCCCAGCGGCCGTCGGCGCCCAGCTCGACGCGGGCCTGCTGCCTCGAAACCCTGCGCGCGTCGGCCTCGCCCGCCCCGGCCTGGGAGAGGTCGGCGTCGAGGGCGCGGAGGAGGCGGAGCTCGGGGCCCTCTGCGGCCGCTGCTTCTGCTGCTGCTGCTGCTCCGGGGACGAGGGGGCCGAGAGCGGCAAGGGTTTCGCCGTCCGCCGCAGCAGCCGCCGCGCCAGGCGCCCTCCCCAGGGCGACGGCCGGCGAGCGGATCAAAAAGCGGCACCCGCGGGCGCACAGGGCCGCCAGCGCTCCGCGCTCGTCAAGCTCGCGCGCGGTCGAGGCGGCCGCGAGCGACTCCAGGCGGGAGAGGGAAGGGAGGCCCGAGCGGAGCGCCGAGCGCCAGCGGCGAGGAGGCGGGAGCGTCGTCGTCGCCGCCGCCGCCGCCGCCGCCTTTCGCTTCTTGTCGCCGCCTGCTTCCTCTTCTTCTTCTTCTTCTTCTCCTCCTTCCGAGGCCCCTTCTCCATCGCTCCGGTCCGCGCCTGCGCGCGTCCTCCTCTTGCCGCCGACGAGGACGGCCTTCTTGGTGCCACTGCCGCTGCTCTTCTTCTTGCTGCTGCTGCTGCTGATCTTGTTGCCGCTCCTCGGCTTGAGCTTTCCTTCCTTCGCCTGCCTTTCCCTTTCCCTTTCCGCGGCCGCGGCTTCACTCTCGGCCTCGTCGGCGTCCGAGATCGTGCCGGGGTCCGCGCAGGGAGTCTCTCCGTCTTCCAGGAGCGGGTCAGGCCTCGACGAGGTGGGGAAGCCGGCGGGGCGAGAGCGAGGGCGGGAGGAGCGGCGCCGCTCCTTGTTCTTCTTCTTGTCGCAGCCTTTCTCTCCTTCCTTTCCTTCCTCCTCCCCCTCCTCCTCCTGCTCTGCTTCCTCTTCTTCTGCCCTGACCCTCCGCGTCTTCTCCTGCAGAGCGCCCATCAGGACGCGAGCCTGGCGCGCGTACGCGGCGTGCAGCCTGCGCACGGCGCGGAGACGCCTGCGCGCGAGCAGCGCCGAGGTGAGCTTGTCGTCGTTTTCCTCGAGCGCGCCGCCGCCGGCGAGCGCTTCGTCTTCTTCTCCTCCCTCGTCTTCTTCTCCTTCTCTTTCGCTCCCGAAGAACGAGTCGTCGTCCGAGGAGTGTGGCTCCGGTGCCGGAGCTACGTTCGGGACTGCTGCTGCTCCTGCTGCTGCTTCGGGACCGGGGGCTGCGGCGTCAGCGTCAGCGGGTTGCTGTTCCTCTCCGGCCGCCGCCGCTGCTGCTGCTGCTGCCGCCGCTGCTGCACCCGCCGCCGTCGCCGCCGCATTCTTCGCCGACACCGCCTTCTTCTCCTTCGCTTCGTCGGGCTTCTCGCCGCTGGTCTTCCCGCTCAGCCTCGCCGCGGCGCGTGTCTTGGCCTCACGAACGCGCTCGGCGACTGTGGGTGGCGTTTGCAGGGTTGCAAAGAGGGCAGATCGTGCGCGTGAGGATTCGGAAAAGAGAGAAATGGCCAGCGCTTTTGTTTCGTCAAATGCCGTCGAGTTGAATCGGCAGCCGGCACAGAGCGTTTTCCTCGCTCGCTTTCAGCTTTTGCTTCGTACCTGGAGGCGGGGGCTGCACCATTGTTGCTCGACGGAGCGGAAAATGCGAGATAATGCGAAAAAAGGGGAGGAAAGAAGGGCGCTGAAGAAGCGGGAGCGGATTGCAGTTTTTTTTCCCGCCGCTGCCCCGTTAGTTTGTGGAATTTCTCGCGGTCGTTTTTTTGTTTAAACAAATTTTTACACTCGCTGCGCGATCTCCCGCAGCCTCAGCAGCAGGCCCCTGTCGCTCGAATTGACCTCCTCGGGGACCCTCAGCCTCACGACGAGGACGTGGTCTCCCGGAGCCGCGATAGCAGCGCTGGCAACAGCAGAAGAGGGGCGAAAAGAAGAGCCTCGAGAAGTCGTCGACGACGACGACGACGCTCTTCTTCTTCTCGCGCTCCCTTCTTCCACATCTTCTTCTCCCCCCACTCCGCCGGCCCCCTCCCCCTTGAGCACCAGCTCGTCTCCGTGCTGCGTGCCCGACGGCACCTTCAAAATCCGCAGACCACGCAGGGTCCGCACGGGAAGCGCGGAGACGCCCAAGACGGCGTCGAAGGGGGACAGCGACAGCGGCGCGACGACGTCGAGGCCGCGGCGGGCCCACTCGCGCCGTGCCGCGGCCGCCGCGACGCAGCAGAGGATGTACGCGTCCCCTCTCGAGCAGGCGGAAGTCGGGGAGTTCCCGCCCTCGCGCCCTCCTTTCGCGCCGCTCTCGTGACCCTCTCCACCCCCCTCGGGACGGAGCATGACCGCGCCCCCCTCGAGGCGCACCGCGGCCTCAAAGTTCGAAGCGCTGTGGCCCGCGCCGCGGATCCGCAGCGCCGTCGCGTCCGTCGCGCCCGCGGGCACCCTCACGCGCGCCGCCTCGGTCTCCTCGATGACGCCGCTGCCGTCGCAGTCCGAGCACCGGAGGGTGAGCGGGGAGACCCCCGAGCCCTGGCAGAGAGGGCAGCGGGAGGGGGAGGAGGAGGAGGAGGAGGAGGGCCGGGGGCGGGGCGTGCCGCCTCCCTCCTCGCCGCCGCCCGCCCCGCCGCCGCTGCCCCTCCTCCTCCGCTCGTCCGCTCCTCCATCGCCGCAGCCGCCGCCGCCGCCTCCGTCGCCTCTGCCACCGCCGAATCTCCTGGACTCGGCCGTCCTCGATGTCTGGACGCTCCCCCTGCCGCGGCACCGCTCGCAGGGGAGCGGCGCGGCCCCCCCCTCCGTGCCGGCGCCGAAGCAGCCGCGGCAGGGCCTGCGGACGACGAGCGAGACCTCTTTCACGCAGCCGAGGGCGGCCTCCTCGAACTCGAGCCAGAGGATCGCGGTGGCGTCGGCTCCCTTGGGGGAGGCCGAGGCGGAGGAGGAGGCTGGAGGAGACGTCTTGAATTTCCGCCGCCGCCGCTGCTGTGTCGTCGTCGGGTCCGGTGCCGCCGCCGATGACGACGACGACGACGACGCCTCTCCCCCTGCTCGCGCCGCGGCGCACCGCGGCAGAGATATACATCGACGATCCCTTGCTCGCTGCAAGCGAGAGGCAGCGGAAGCCGCGCGGAGCGGGCGAGGTTTGGCCAGCATTGCTTTTTTTTTCCCCTTGAAGGCTCCTCGTTCCCTCAGCTGCCAAATGCCCGCCGCTTCCTTTCTTCCCTTCAATCGTCAAGCGAGGGCTATCAATTCGAGTGTCCTCGAGGTGCCCTCATTGCCATGGTGTCTGATTTGGAGATAGGAGACGCGATAGGGAGAGCGAGAGCGAGAGAGAGAAAGAAAGAGAGAAAGGCAAAAAAGTGAAACAGGTGGCATCATTGTTCGACCTCCGAGAGAACCCCTTTGTCACACACAAAAAAGAAAAACAGATATTTGGCAATCGACGCACTACTCCCCCCCCCCTTCTCCCCGACTCGCATTTTGCACGAGCGGATGATAGCGTAGGGGGCACGGAGGTGGAATCCAAGAAGAAGAAGATAATGAACACGCCCTAGGGAAAAAACGAAAAACGCTCTCAACTACTCTCTTCTCTTCTCTCTCTCTTCTCCTCCTTCAGTAGCTCTCGTCGTTGGCCGACTCGGACTGGCTCAGATAGTACTGCAGCGCATTCTGCGCGAGCGTGCACATGGAGCTGTTGAGCGGCTCGCCGCGGTAGGTGACGAAGAAGGTGTCCTTGGCCACGGCGCCCTCGGTGTCGACCTCGGCCGAGACAACGTTGACGGAGAGGTCCTTCAGGACCCCGACGATGGCCGTGAGCAGCCCGGGGCGGTCGGTGGTCTCGATGTAGAGCTCCGAGTGCGAGCCCGTGGGGTCCTCGGACAGGGCGACGCGCGTGCGGACGGCGCGCGGGCCCCTCGTTCCCAGCGGCGCCAGAGCGTCGTGGCCGTCACGGCCGCCGGCGACGTGCAGCCCCGACGCGTCCTCGCGCGCGTCGCCGCCGCCGTCGCCCCAGGCGAGCGCGCAGGCCGACTCCGGGTGGTATTGGATCAGGTTCTGGAGGATGGTGACGCGGATCTCCTCGATGCGGGAGGACTTGATGACCTGAATGGAATTTCGGAGTTTTTGTTTTTTTGGAGGTTTGGAAAGAGGTGGAAAAAAAACAAGTGAGCGAACGAAGAAACGAGGACATTTCTTCTGCTGCTTCCTTCTCCCCCCCCCCAAACGCCCCAAACGAACCCTCTCGACCTCCAAAAACAAACCTTCTCGGACGTCGCGGCGTCGGTGATGAAGAACTTGTTCGCGCCGAGGTCCGCCGAGACCTTGGCCCTCCTGATGTTGAGGCCCAGGTTCCGCAGCGCCGCGACGGTGTCGAGCAGCTCCCCAAGCCTGTCGCCGAACTTGACGGTGACGACGGTCGCGAAGGAGTCTGAGGTGTTGTCGATGACGACGAGCGGGGTCGGGACGGCGGAGGCCGAGGCCGAGGAGGGCGCGTCGGTGGCGGGGGTGGCGCTGTGAAAGAGAGGAGTGGTTTGAGAGAGAGGTTGGGGTCGGAGAGGGGCGAGGTCGCGTTGGGTTGGAGAGTTCAGAAGCGGAGACTCGAGCCTTTTTTTTCAATCCTCGATTTCGAGGTGCTTTCGCTCTCTCTTTGCGCTCTCTGTCGGCTCCAAGCGAGGCTCCGTCTTAAAGAGGGCGGCGTGGGATCCAGAGGGGACCGAGAGAGGGGAAGCAGGTGGCCGAAAAGGCTCGCCGAAGTGGGGCAATTGCTCGCACGAAAGACGCACGCCCTCGTTTTTTTTAGCCAGGGCGCGGAGGACGACGACGCTCGATTCGTTTCTCTTCTTGTGCGAAAGCGCGCTCACCTCACGACGGCCGTGAGTTTCCTGTGCGCGATTGTGCTCGAGGGAGCCGTCGCTCGCGTGGATTGCCTGGAGTGAATAAAGAGATGCAGAGGAGGAGGGAGCAAGGACGAGGGGTGAGATCGAAGTCCTTTGGCTTCTTCTTTGCATCGTCGCCAAGTCCAATCGCCATTGTTCTCTCCGAAGATTCGCGAAAACGAACCTCGCGGCGGGCCTCGCCCCGGCCGCCAGCGCCGGCACCGCGGCGCCGCGGCGGGTCACGATCGTCGCGGTGCTCGCTCGGAGGGCTGCGGCTGCCATTTTAGAGCAGAAAGAGAGGGGGGGGGGAAGGGAAAAAGAAAGAGAGAACGAAAGAAGAAAAGAGGTCTCCAGGGTCGGTGGACCGGGGCGCCAACGGAAGTGACGACCAAGCTGGGCTCCAAAGGGGCGAGACCAGGCCTCGTTTTTTTTTCTTTCCACCTCCTCCTCCTCCTCGAGGGGGGGGGGATGGCATGTGTTTTCTTTTTCCGTTGCCATTTTTGTGTTCTTAGTTTTACAGGGTTTCTCGGCAGAGAGGAAGAGAGCACATCCTGGTGTTGCGAAGCGCAGCGTTCGAAGAGGAAGAGGGGAAAAA
>Ga0210003_1001048_pt1 | contig 24611 bp, 12 predicted proteins | sample LantaG_FD_182804 | JGI IMG/M metagenome (GOLD analysis project Ga0210003, IMG submission 182804) | Deep subsurface microbial communities from Baltic Sea to uncover new lineages of life (NeLLi) - Landsort_02402 metaG (SPAdes) (version 2) | ecosystem: Environmental > Aquatic > Marine > Oceanic >... | reverse complement strand
GTTCTGTGAGGGGTGAGCTATCATTTAGCTATGGAACTAATATTGTGACACTTCCCTAAGGAAACGGGAAGCAAACAGGGAATACAAAGTCGTTCCTAAGGTTGAGAGATATTCATCTACTCGACAGTGTAGTTAAAAAATATTGGCAAGCTATAGGTAGGGTGTATTTCTGATTATACTATCTTAAAATATTATTTCAATATTCCCCCTCCGTCCCATCCCTCTGTCATTGCGAGCTTTCGAAGAAAGCGCGGCAATCCCGTAATCCCCCTTATAAAAATTATTTTCCCAAAAAAGAAGGATTTTTAAAACTTATGTCGAATATATAAAAGAGTATCAAATATAAAACTCACACCCGATTACTTTTCTATTTAAAATGGGGGACAGACTTCTTTTGTCGTCCCGCATTTAATGCCGGGCAAAAAGCAAAGCCTGAACCCCTGAATATTAACTTATAACTATTAAATAAAAGAGCACATTAAAAAATGCAATATTTAAAAAGAAATACTAAATTTAGTATTCTTGCCTTTCTCGTAATTGTTCTTTCTATTACTATATCTATTTCCACCCTTGCCAAAACCGAAGTCTACTTCTCCCTCTCGGACAATCCTCAAAAAGCTATCATCAAAAATATCAACCAGGCCGAAGCCTTCATTAATATAGTTAAAGTAGATTTTCTATCGACTTTTCTTACTTCCCCAAAGCCGGAAGTTCAAACTATAAATATCAATACCGCATCTCAGGATGAACTGTTAAAAATATTTCAAATAAGCGAACCTCTCGCCCAAAAAATAATCGACTTCCCCTTTATGTCATTCCCGCGCACGCGAGAATCCATCATTTTAAGAGAAGAACTAGGCGGATTTAAAGACCTGCAAACCCTAACTCAACTACCCGAAATAACCTACTTGGAATGGGAAGAATGTAAAGAAGAGGGGATAATAATTACTGTTAAATAATAAAAATCGAACATTTTTCCAAAAAAGAAGGAGTTTATAAGACTTTTGTCGAATATATAATCATTATGGTTATTAGATATTATAAAATAATTTTCCAATTATTTTATTGCTGAAAAAATAATGGAATGGAAAATAATAAGTCTAATTGTAGCATTTATTATTAGTTTAATAACTTGGTCATTAAATGAGCGAAGCAATAGGATCTATGAAGAATATAAAAGAAAAGAGGAATAATATTCTAAATTAATTAGTGCTCTTAAAGGTTTTTATGTTAGTTCGCTTGATAAAGAATTAAAAGATGAATTTTTAAACCAACTTAATTTATGCTGGTTGTATTGCCCAGACGAAGTTATCAATAAGGGATATAATTTTCTTTCTACAGTACATAATGATAAAAAATTTACAGATAAAGAAAGAGAAGAGGCATTAGGAGAATTTATGCTTGCAATACGGAAGGATTTAATTAAAAGAGAGCCATTGGAAAAGACCAATCTTGAAGCAAAAGATTTTAAACATCTAAAAGCAACCTGAAAATAATTATTTTATATTTTTTAGAATTAAATTGGGTTTTATGATTTACTTTTTTTAAATATTTTAATTTGAGAGAAAAATATGGAAAAACTTTTTACTGATAGATATATCTCTAATAAATTAAAACCTGCAATTGAAAAATATTCAGAAAATGCATTATTACGTGCATCAATATCCGCAATTCCATTCATTGGAAGTCCATTTGATATTTTCTTGGCTACAAAAGCACAAAAAATAGTCAATGATAGAATAATGAATTTATTTAATGAATTAAAAGAAGAAATGAGTACATTAGAAAGCAAGATAGTTGACAAAGATTACATAGATTCTGAAGAATTTTTTGATCTATTTATAAAGACTATTGAGATGACAGCTAAAACTAGAAGTAAGGAAAAAGTAAAATTATATGCAAAATTGCTTAAGGGTGCAACTAAATTTCAGGATAGAAAAAAATATTCTCCTGAGGAATATTTGCAAGTACTTTCAGAATTAACAATGAAAGAATTAGAAGTAGCAAAGGCGATATATAAGCAACAGAGGGAGAAACAAAGAAAAGATGAAAATGAATTGCAGTGGGCTTTAAGATGTGGATGGGAAGAATTAGAAAAGGAGTGTCCCTCAATTCCTGAAGAGGATTTTCGATTTATTTTTCTTAGATTAGAAAAAAGTGGTTTAATAAGAGAATTACCAGCTGGATGGCTTGGAGAAGGCGGTATATTTATAATAACCGATGTTTTTAGAAAAATTATGACATACTTAGAGCAAGATTAATAATTTATTAATCTTGGAAGCGATGTCTAATAAAATTTTCTACTTGCATAATATGTAATAGGTTTATAAAAGAAATTTCGATTAGTAACTTAAAAAGGAGCGGGGTTAATGAATAAAAAGAAAGATAATGATTTTTCACAAAAATTAAAAGATAAATTAAGAGAACTTTTTCAATTTGATTCTTCTGACCTGGATTTTGGTATTTATAGGATAATGAATTATAAACGGAAAGAGATAGAGGATTTTATCGAAAATGATTTAATAAGAGAGGTTGAAAAAGAGTTTAAAAAATATAAAATTAAAAGCTATAAAGAATTAATAGAGAAAGTAGAAGAGAAAGAGAGAAAAATTAAAGAAGATTTTGGAGATAATATTTTCACTAATGGAGAACTAAAAGAAAAATATGGTGAAACAAAATTAATCGGTGAATATTTTGAACTAAAGAAGCAAACCGAAGATACAGAGATAACTGAAAGCATTCGAGGGCAAACCTTTAATGACCTTTATAATTTCTTTTCCAGATATTATGAAGATGGAGATTTTATTTCTAAAAGAAGATATTCTTCTAAACACCATAAATATGCTATTCCCTATAATGGGGAAGAAGTAAAACTTTACTGGGCCAATTTTGACCAGTACTACATTAAAACCGGTGAAGTTTTCAAAGATTATGTATTTACTCAAAAGGGATGGAAATTTATCTTTAAAACTACCCTAGCTGAAGTTGAAGCAGGTAATGTTAAAGGAGAAAGAAGATATTTTTTCTTATCCCCTAATGAAGCAATTGATATTAAGGATAGTACCTGCATTATTAAATTTGATTATAGGCCTCTTATTGAGCAAGATTTTACAGAATATCCCATAAAAACAAAAGCCGGTGCACTTAAAAAAACTGGAATAACTCAGGGTGATCTAAATGCTATTCTTAAAGATAAAATTATAAATTCTATAAACCTACCTAAACCAAAAAAAATATTGCTTGAAAAACAGGAAGGAAAGACTATCCTGGAAAAACATCTTTATAAATTCACCCGCAAAATAACTTCTGATTTCTTCATTCATAAAGATTTAAAAGGATTTTTAGAAAGAGAGCTTGATTATTTTATAAAAACCGAAGTTTTAGATATAGATAGTTTGGATACAGAAAAGGAAAGGTATTTTAACCGGCATATTACTCGCGCTAAAGTAGTTAAAAATATAGGTAAAAAGATAATCGATTTCTTATCCCAGATAGAAGATTTTCAGAAAATGCTTTGGGAAAAGAAGAAGTTTGTTTTAAGAACAGATTATGTGATAACTATTGACCGGATCCCAGAAGAATTTTATGCAGAAATTATGAATAATAAAATTCAATTGGAGGAATGGGAAGAATTAGGACTTGGAGAGATAAATAAAAAAGAAGACTTGGTAACTAAAAAAGATTTATTCGGTAATAAATATAAAAAATTGCCGATAGATACAAAATATTTTAACCAAGATTTTAAAGAAAGATTACTTGAAAAATTAACCGTAAAAGAAAATCTTGATGATTTAATTGATGGTGTTTTAATCAAAAGCGAAAATTGGCAGGCGTTAGATTTATTATTAGAAAAATATAAAGAGAAGGTAAAGTGTATTTATATTGATCCTCCCTATAATACAGGAAATGACGAATTTTTATATAAAGATAAATATTTGCACTCAAGTTGGCTTTCTATGATGGAGGAACGACTTAGATTATCAAAAAATATTCTAAAAAATGATGGGGTAATTTTTGTAAGCATTAGCAATAATGCAAATTATTATAACGAATCTTATAAATTAGGAATTATATTAGAAACAATTTTTGATAAAAGATTTGCAGATCTTATTTGGAAAAGAAGAGGCGGCACGGGTAGTTATACAATATCTGATATTACAGAAATACATGAATATATATATTCGTGGGGTAATTCAAAAAGTGAAATCTTTAAAAACATAATAAATTTAAAGAAAGTAGCAGATTACAAATATAAAGATCAAAAAGGAAAATTTAAATGGCATGATTTAGTAATCCACCAATATACTAAGGGACAAAGACCAAATTTATTTTATGGAGTGGTTTACAATTTTAAGAAAAAAGTGCTTGATTTTTACAAAGATGAAAGAAACTTTAATGTGAATGAGGAAATTGTGATTTATCCTTCTGCAAATGGTAATTCTGTTTATACTATGACAAAAAAGAGTATGCAAGAAGTTTATGAAAGAGGAGATATTTCCGTTTTACAGGAGGGCAAAGAATATAAAATAAATATTAAAAAATATTTGTTTAATAATAGAGATATAATTGATGGAGATGTTTTAAAGAGTATTTTAAATGAAAATGCTTTGGACTATAAAATAGGAGGCACTTCTGCAGCAACAAAAGAGTTAAAAAATCTTTTTAGTAGTAAAGTATACGATACACCTAAACCTATAGATTTGATAAAATTGTTAATTTACATTTCTACCTTGAAGAAGGATAGAAATAATTTTATATGTGATTTTTTCGCAGGTTCGGGTACTACTGCACATTCAGTTATGAAATTAAATAAGGAAGATAATGGTAGAAGAAAATATATTCTCATAGAAATGGCTGATTATTTTAATACGATTATAATCCCCAGACTTAAAAAAGTTTGTTATTCCTTTAATTGGAAAGATGGAAAACCGCAAGATGATGACGGTATAAGCCAAATAATTAAATATCATTGCCTTGAACAATACGAAGATACTCTCCATAATTTAGAATTTCCTCAAGAAGAAAAAGGCCAGAGAATATTAAGTCTTTTATCAGAAAAGGAAAAATCAGAATATTTAATGAAATATATGCTTAAATTTGAAACTGAAGGAAGCCCCTCACTCTTGGCACTAAAACAATTTAGTAATCCATTTGAATATAAATTAAAAATAATTTCCGGAGATAAAGCCGAAGAAATTGTAAGTGTAGATTTAGTGGAGACCTTTAATTATTTGATTGGATTAAAGATAAACAAATACCGATATTTAACTGACAATGGAAGAAAATATGTATTTGTATTAGGAGAGAGAAATTATAAAAAAGTTGCTGTAGTATGGCGGTCTACGGTAGATATTGACCTTGAAAAGGATAAAGAGGTTATCTCTAAAATTATAAATGATTTTAAACCTGAAGAGATTTATATAAATGGAGACAGCTTGGTAAAGAATTATAAACCGATAGAAAGTGAATTTAAAAGTCGGGCAGGGGTTTAAAGATGAAATTAGAAAAATATTTTATATTAAACAAATATCTTCTTTCTCTAGTTGGATACAGCAGTTTTTCTGAACTTAGGAATATTATAAAAGATAGAGAAGTAGGATTTGAAAATGATGGGAAAAGTTATTTTTTAAGTGCATTAATGGGCAGAAGAGATATGAAAATATCTTCTGGGGAATTAATAAAATATGATGAAGAAATAAAAGATTATTCTGAGAGATTAAGTAAAAATAGAAGAGAGAACATTAACCTAAAATACTTCCAATATTTAGCTATCTTGTTTGCCGAGGTTTATCTTGATAGATATTTTAATAATAGACAAGAATTGTTGACTGGATTAAATTCTTTTTTGGAAGATTATAAAAAAATAGAAAATGTAAAAATTTCTTTTTTTGAAGAAGAAGACTTAAAAAAACTTGCTTACTGGATGGCTACAGGAAGTGGTAAGACCTTAATAATGCATATAAATTACTGGCAATTTTTAAAATATAACAAAGAACCTCTGGACAATATAATTTTAATAACACCAAATGAAGGAATGTCAAAGCAACATTATGAGGAAATGCAAAAAAGTGGAGTGCCTTGCAAGATATATTCAGAGAGTTCGGATAATCTAACTCTCTATAAAGATGAAGTGTTGGTTATTGATATTCATAAATTAACGGAGAAAAAGAAGGGTTCCGGAGTTCGGATTGAAACGAGTTATTTCGAAGGTAGAAATTTGGTATTTATTGATGAAGGGCATAAGGGACAGTTAACTGAAGAACAAACCTGGAAAAGGTTGAGGGAAGATTTAGGAAAACACGGATTTATCTTTGAATATAGTGCTACTTTTGGACAAGTACTTAAAACCAATGGTAAAAACAATGACTTATTGGAGGAATATTCTAAGGCAATAATCTTTGATTATTCCTATAAGTATTTTTACGAAGATGGCTACGGAAAAGATTTTCATGTTTGCAATCTTAAAGAAAATACTTTTTCTGAAGATTATAAAGAAACAATTCTAACCGGTAATCTTTTATCCTTTTATGAACAGTCTCTTTTTTATGAAAATTATAGGGATGAGCTAAGGGACTATCTTATAGAAAAACCTTTGTGGGCATTTGTGGGGAGTAAAGTGATAGGGAGAAAGGGAAGTAGTTTAACTAAGAATGAAAAAGAGACCATTTCCGATGTATTAGATGTAGTTAAATTTTTAAAGAAAATAATAGATAATAAAAGCTTTTTAGAAAATAATATCTCCAAGATATTTAAAGAAAAATCAGGATTACTTGATAAAGAAGGAGAAGATATATTTAAAGACAAATTAGAATATGTAAAACAAAAAGGTAGTAATGTAACAGATATTTTTAAAAAGATTTTTAATCAAGGTAGCGGTTCATTATATCTTTATGAACTTAAATCCGCAGAAGGAGAGATAGGATTAAAAATAGGAGAGGGAGAATATTTTGGAGTAATAAATATTGGAGATGTATCTGGGTTTAAGAACTTGTTAGAAGAAGAAGGAATTGAGGTGGAAGCAGATACATTTACTCCTTCTCTTTTTGACCAGCTAAATAATTATGATTCGAATATCAATATCCTTATTGGAGCAAAGAAATTTATTGAGGGATGGGATAGTTGGCGGGTATGTTCTATGGGTCTTTTAAATATAGGTAGAGGAGAAGGTCCTCAGATAATTCAATTATTCGGAAGGGGAGTAAGGCTTAAGGGTAAAGAGTTATCCTTAAAAAGAAGTAATGAAAATAAAGATGAGATTAAATCACTCGAAACTCTTAATATCTTTGGTCTTAATGCGGATTATATAAATGTATTTTTAGAAACGGTTAAGAGAGAAGGATTTGATTATGAGGAAATAACAATACCTATAAAAAAATATTTTGATGGGCCAAAATGGGAAAGGCTATATACTCTTAAAACTGATAAAAGTTTTAACTTTGTCGATGATTATATTGATTTTAAAATTAATGAAAAGATTTTGGATGAAATAAAGATTGACTTAAGGCCAAAGGTTACTCTTGCTCACGGGTTAGATACTTCGATAGCGGAATTAGGAGATGAACCTATAGATTCGAATTTAAGGAGAGATTTTTTAAAATATATAAAACTTCTCAACTGGGAGGAAATTTATCTTAGAATAATTGAATTTAAAATTAGTAAAAGATTTTATAATTTAGAACTTAAAGAAGAGGCTTTACGAGAGATAATCGAGAATGGAAATTATAAAATATATGCCTTCCCTGAACAAATTAGATTAAAATCTTTTAGAGATTTAGAGAATATAAAAGAAATTGTTTTAATGATATTGAAAAAATATATTAAGAATTATTATTATCATAAGGAGAGACATGCAGAGACTGAAAAATTGCAGCCAGTATATTTAGTAAAAGATGATGAGAACTTTAATTATGATGAATATAAGTTAAGAATAGATATTCCTGATGATAAGGAAGAAAGAGAACGGGTAAAAGATAGAATTGAGAAAATAAAGGAAGTTCTAAAAAATATAGATAGATTATACAGAGAAGATATAGAAGAAATACCCACAATACATCTTGATTTGCATTTATATACGCCTTTAGTGATAAGTGGTAAGAAAAATAAAAATTCTATCGAAGATTTTATAAGCTCAGAACCTTCCAAGTTAAATGAAGGTGAGACTAAGTTTATAAGAAAGTTAAAAGAATATCTTAAAACAAATAAAGAAAAAAGTAGAGACAAGGAAGTATTTTTATTGAGAAATTTACCTCAAAAGGGTGTGGGATTTTTTAATAATGCTGGTTTCTATCCTGATTTTATAATGTGGGTAAAAGAAAAAGATAAACAAACTGTCGTCTTCATTGACCCCAAAGGAATATTAATTGAAGATGAAGAAAAAATAAAATTATATGAATGTTTAAAGAATGAAGTTCAACCGGAAATATATAAAAAAAATCCGAATATAAATATAAAAATCGATTCTTATATTCTTTCTGTTACTGATTATTCTGCCATAAAAAGAAATAAGTCAAAAGAAGAATACGAAAAAGATCACGTGTTATTTTTGGATGATAAAGAAGATTGTATAGAAAAATTATTTCAAAAAATTTCTGCTGAGGAATAAATAATCAACATGTTTTAAAAGTATTTCTTTAGTAATTTATTTAGACAATAAAACAGGGTAAGACTGTTCATAGTCAGCACCTCTATTTTTTTATTTTTTATAATATAAATGACTCTATAAAAAAGGGATATGGATTATGATTCCACAATTTTCTAAAGGCGATAAAGTTATAATTAAGGCATGGGGTAATAAGATAGGTATTGTAGATGGTGAGCCCAGAGAAGCAAAAGGCAAGTTATTTTACCCCATTTCTGTTGATCCCAGTCAACCAAGTTCTTATTATCCCGAAGACTCTCTTAAAGAATTTATTCCACCAAAATCTGTAGAGCAGTTATTAAAAGAAAAGAAATTTTCCGATATCGATGATTTTGTTCAAGCGTTAATTTATAATAAACTTCGGAGACCTTTATCTGATAATCTTTATACTTTTTACGCCTCGAGAACAGAGTTTCTGGTTCACCAATTTAAGCCAGTCCTTAAATTTATTAATACACCTAAACAGCGACTTTTATTGGCAGATGAAGTTGGGTTAGGAAAAACAATTGAAGCAGGTATTATTATTACAGAATTATATGCCCGATTGGGAGAGCTATCGCGCGTATTAATTGTATGTCCATCTATGTTAACCCAGAAATGGGAATTGGAAATGCAAACGAGATTCAATTTAAAATTTGATATTCTAAAAAGTGATGATTTAATAAAATTTTTACATAAATATACTAAATATGGTGAAGCTGAAAAAATGAAAGGAATTATTTCTCTCCAAACTCTTAGATCGAGAAGCATGATAGGAACTTTAAGAGAAATAGCCCCAACTTTTGATATTGTTATTGTTGATGAGGCACATCATATGCGAAATCCTAATACTTTAAGCAGTGAACTTGGAGAGGTATTATCCGAATTATCAGATGCTATGCTTTTTCTTACTGCAACACCCTTACAATTAGGAACACCTGACCTTTTTAACCTTCTTAGTCTGTTGATCCCAGAAGAATTTTCAAATTTTTACCTATTTCATAATCTTATTGAGCCAAATGAATATATAAATAATTCTCTGCGGAAATTATATGAACCAAATATCGCTCTTGAAATGCTTAAAAAAGTTGAGGAAACATCTCAAAAAGAAAGATTTGTTAAAAATTCATTTTATTGTGAGGCTGTTGATTTACTTAAAAATAGTAATAAATTGACACATGAACAGGCAATTTATTTACAAAAACTTTTAATAGATCTTAATTGCTTGTCTTATATTTTTACAAGAACAAAAAAAAGAGATGTTGAAATCCAATTTCCCGTTAGAGAAGCAAGGGTTATTCGTGTTAAACTCACACAAACCGAGATGGATTTTTATAATGCTGTTACTGATTTTGTTGCTGAGCGTTTTACAGCAAAATATGGATCTTCACGAGGAATATCATTTGCCGTTATAATGCCCCAAAGGCAGGTTGCTAGTTGTATTCAGGCTATGAAAGAAAGATTTGGTGAAATAATAAAAAAGAAGGTTATTAAATCACCTTCGAGCGATAATGGCGATATAATCGATTTTTCAGCAGATGTTGATTCGCAATGGAAATTAGAAAATAGAGAAATATTGGCTTTTCAAAAGCTCAAGGAATATGCTAATAGGGTAGGCAGGATAGATACAAAATACGATAAGTTTTTGGAATCATTGCGAAAACTTGAAAAAGAAGATCCACAGTCAAAGATAATAGTATTTGCATTTTTTAAAAAGACTTTAGAGTATTTGAAGAAAAAATTAGAAACTACAGAATATAGTGGTAAAGTAGCATTAATATATGGCGATATTCCTATAAAAAAAAGGCAGAAAACAATTAAAAAGTTTCGCCAGACAAATGAAATAAAAATTTTATTATCTTCTGAGGTAGGGGGCGAAGGTTTGGATTTCGAATTTTGTAATGTAATTTTTAACTATGATTTACCTTGGAATCCAATGAGAGTGGAACAAAGAATTGGTAGGCTTGATCGCTATGGACAACGCCATGAAAAAATATTGATTTATAATTTTTCAATGATTGGAACCATTGATGATGAAATTCTGAATCGCTTGTATAGAAGAATAAATGTATTCGAAAGATATATTGGAGATTTAGAGGCGATTTTAGGAGAGCAGATAACAGAGCTAACCAGAGATATATTTAATATAGAGCTTACACGGGAACAGAAGATTCATAAAATTGAAAAAGTAGCTGAAAATATAGTGAGAAGGCAGAAACAATTAGAAGAGTTTGAGAAAGAATGTCAAAAATTTATTGGTCAAGATGAATATTTTAATCAAGAAATTACAAATATTTTAAAAACAAAAAGATTTATTACATCAGATGAAGTTGATTTTCTTCTTAGGTTTTTTCTTAGAAAATATTTTCCAAAAACTACACTTTTACCTGTAAAAAGTGGCAGAGCTGGCGTGTTTGTCTTGAAGCCAGAGGATAATTTTAGAAAATTTATTAAACAATATTCCTATACAAGCGATAATATAAAAGAATTAGAAAGAAAAATATCTTTTGATGGGGGATTCTTGATAACTTTGAATGACCAAGAAGCCTGCAGAGATGAATTTTTAGAATTTATCACTATTCATCATCCAATAATAAAAGCAATAAAACGTTATTATGATGAAAGTAGTCAACAAATTTATAATACAGCGCAATTTCTTTTAAAAGGGGATAGTAAATATCAAGGGAATTATTTCTTTTTTATTTTTTTGTTAGAAAAAGCTGCATTAAAAAAGAATCTAATCCTCATACCAATACTTGTTAATTTAAAAAATAATGAAGTTTATAAAATCCATATAGCAGAAGAAATTTGTGATTGGTTTTTAGGTGCAATTGTGACGGCAGAGCCAATTAATGATGATCTTGCAATTTATGGCAATGAATTATTTGAAAAGGTATTTAAAGAGACAGGAGAATATCTTGAAATGATTCGTGAAGAAGAGGAACAAAGACTTGAAAGAAATAACAATACATTAGTAGACAATCAAATCGAAAGTATTAAGCAAGCAGCAGCGATCAAAATAAGAAAAGCAGAAGAAATTATTAAAAAATTAATATTTCAAGGTATGAATGATGAAGATAGGATAGTAAGACTTCACCAGGGGAGGATAAGAAATATTAATAATTCTATGGAAGAAAAGATAAAAGAATTGGAGAAAAAAAGGCCAGTTTCAGTATCATTTAATCTAATTGCAGGCGGAATGGTTAAGATAGAATCACATGTTGATTCAGAATAAATATTGTATGGTCAAGTAATTTAAAAAATAATTCTTTTATTACTTGAAATCACAGATTATTCTTTGTAATAGACTTCCGCCACATACTTTTAACGGAAGGAAAAATTATGAAAGATAAGAAATTTGATTTTAAACAATTATTTCTTAACATAACTAAAAATCTTGGGGGGAGGAACATCGGGGTCAGGGCTTCACAACTTCACAAAATCTAAAAGAATGGCTTCATGATAAAATCGAGTATAGTAAAAATGTGAAGTTATGAAGCCCTGACCCCGAAGGCATTTCTAAATAATATGAGCAGGAAAAAACTTAAAATTTATCAAACAGACCTAGGGAATCTAGGCTCCAATCTTCGCGGAGAAATTGGAGAAATTATTACTTCCTGGGTTCTGTACAAAGATTTAATACTAATAATTCATAGAATAAAATCATTAGACCCTCTTGAAAACATCAAAGATCCTAGTTTGAATAGATTATCTACTCTTACAGACAAACTTACTGATGATATTGTAGCACGCTTGTCAGAATTAGCGGAAAAGAAAATTGGAAGATTAAATTTCCATTTTGCTAGCGAAAAATTAAACCAACTCGGTAAGGAGACTGATGAGTTTATAAAGTATATTAAAAAAAATAATTTTAAAGAAAAAAGAGATAAGGATATTAGTCATAAAGAATTACCGGAACAATGGTCTGATCACCGATATTTGTATATAAAGCCAAAAATTATTTTAAAGGGAATTGCAATTGCTCTTTGTCTAATTAAAAAATTCGATAACTTACATCTAGGTCCTAGTGCAAAATTTTTATGGTATGAAATGCGAAAAAAAAGATACGAACCAATGCCATCTCCTAAAAGTGGATATTTATTGTTACCATATTTAAGATTGTCTAGTGAAATTCGAAAAAAAGTAACGTTAACTGAAATTAAAATGGGTTTATCCAAATTGGATGATTTACCGACAGAGATTAATGGGAAAAAGGCATACGTTAAAGCTAACAAAAAATGGGGAGTAGTTCTTTTAGGCAATAAATTACTTGTAACTTCTGAGTATCCATTGATTAAGTTGAAAAGTATAGAAATTCAAGAAAAGAGGAAACCTAACAAATTGTTGTAGCTGACACAGTGCTCGATATATTGGCATATATTATACTACAGTGAGCAGAGCCATTAAAAAAATTGAGTGGGAAGAGGGAGAAAGTGATATTGCAAGATCTGACCCCATAATACCCCATAATACCCAGACAGAAGATTTTCTACCAGAACCAAAGGAGAAAATTGAAAAATATACTAAAGAACAAATTAATTTAATTGATAAATTGGTTAAATTAAATGTATCTAAAATAACCGCTGAAAACTTAATAAAAAACAACAATCAAGAGTTGATAGAAAAATGGATTGAGGCAATTAATTATACTAATGCTGATGATAAAGCGGCTTATTTAGTGAAGGCAATAAGAGAGAATTGGCAATTCCCGGAGGAATATTTGAAGGGAAAAAGAGAGGAACAACGGAAAGAAGAAGAGGAGAAAATAGAGGCTATTAAAACCAAACGACAAGAAGAGGAAAATAAAAAAAGGCAGGAAGAGATTAAAAAGGCAGAACAAATTTATAATTCACTTGATCCTTTACAGCAGGAAGAGATAAGAATAGAAACAGAAAACAGACTACCGGATTTTTGGAAAGAAAAACTCAACAAGGGAAGGGCTAAAGGAACAACTTCAAAGCTGCTTGAGGTTGTCCTGGAAGAAAAGAGAAGAGAAATAATAAAAGAGTGGATTAAAGAACGTAAAATAATTTTAAGAGGAATTGTAAAAGGTTGAAAATAAAAGAATTATAATTTTGTTATTACAAGTAAATGTATAATACCTTACGAAAGTGAATATGGGAGACCTAGAGGAATTATATAAAGAATTTCAAATTTGTCTTTCTACGCTTGGCAAAATATCAGAAACATAGCAGTCGGTAATAAGAAAATATATCGTGCATTTTGACTAAGTCTAGTAATTTAAAATAAATCTTTTTTTTTGGGGGGGGTCGAAAATGTTTAAGAAATTAAAATACCTATCATTAATAACATTATTAATTGTTTTTGTATCGACTGTTACCATAAATGTACAAGAACTTTTTGCTCAGACAGAGCAAAAAGACAAATATTATGTTGCTTTAGAATGCTTAGATACTCCTACTGATGATGAAGTAAACGAAACTATAAAGATTATAAAAAACCGTCTTGATTTATTGGGTTTTTCGGAATCAATAATTAAAAGATGCGGATTTAAAAATATTTTAATAGAATTATCAAATATGAATATCGAAAACTATAAAATAAGAAGTTTTATTGAAGCGCCTGGACTTTTAGAATTCAAAGACGAAACTGGAAAAACTTTATTAAGTGGAAAGCATATAAAGTTTGCCGAGGTAATTTTTGATTCGTTTAATCGTCCTACTGTATCAATTGAATTTAATGAGATTGGAGCCGAAGAATTTGCTATAATTACCCGAAAGAATGTAGATAAAAAATTGGTTATCACCTTAGATGATAAAGAGATATCTTCTCCAGTAGTACAAGAGCCAATTTTGGGGGGGAAAGCTATAATTACTGGAAGGTTTACAGTAGAGAGCGCAAATCGTCTAACTGTTCTTTTAAGGTCTGGCGCTCTTCCGGTGCGAGTAAAAATCTTGTGGTTTGATACATTGGTTCCTGTAATAACTTGGGATAAGACCTTTGGCGGAAGTGGTGATGATGAGGCATGGTCCCTCATCCAGACTACCGATGGCGGCTATGCCGTAGCCGGCCGGACCAGATCCGAAGGAGCTAAGGATGCTGATGATTGGAATTCCTGGGTAATAAATTTAGATAAACAAGGTAACCAGGTTTGGGACAGAATCTATGGCGAGAGTGGTGACGATTGGGCAGGATCACTTATCCAGACTACCGATGGCGGCTATGCCGTAGCTGGTGTTACCAAATCCGTAGTTGGCTATACTAAATCCGTAGGGGCCGGTGGTCAGGATTTCTGGGTAATTAAGTTAGATGTGCAAGGGAACGAGGTCTGGGACAGAACTTATGGCGGAAGTGCTAACGATGGAGCATATTCCATTATCCAGACCACCGATGGCGGCTATGCCGTAGCCGGATATACCAAAACCAAGGGTGCCGGTAAAGAAGATTTTTGGGTAATCAAGTTAAATAAACAGGGGAAGATGATCTGGGACAGAACCTATGGCGGAAGTGGTGACGATTGGGCAGAATCCCTTATCCAAACCACCGAGGGTGGTTATGTGGTAGTCGGTAACACCGGATCCAAGGGTGCCGGTAAAGAAGATTTTTGGGTAATCAAGTTAAATAAACAGGGGAAGATGATCTGGGACAGAACCTATGGCGGAATTGGTGATGATTTGGCAAACTCCCTCATCCAGACTACCGATGGCGGCTATGCCGTAGCCGGCCGGACCGACTCCAAAGGGGCTGGTAAAAATGATTGCTGGCTCATCAAGTTAGATGAGCAAGGTAACCAGGTTTGGGATAAAACCTATGGAGGAAGTAATAACGATCAGGCAAACTCCCTCATCCAGACTACCGATGGCGGCTATGCCATAGCTGGCGATACAAAATCCAAGGGTGCCGGAATAATAGATGCTTGGATAATAAAACTGGATAGTAAAGGCGATATAACTTGGGATAAAACCTACGGAGGGAGTAATTATGATAGTGCAGATTCCCTCCTCCAAACTACCGATGGCGGCTATGCCGTAGCTGGATATACCTACTCCAAAGGTGCCGGAAAAGAAGATTTCTGGGTCATCAAGTTAGATGAGCAAGGTAATCTTATACCGGATGTATGTAAATTAGATTATGAGGCTCAAACCGGAAGAGAAACTACATACTTTTTAAAGGGGAGTTTGCATTGTCCTGAGAAAGGTGGTTATCCTTGCGATAGTTGTGGTCCTCCACCAGATTATAAAAATCATTTTAAAGGTTTCAATGTCCTTACTACCCAGGAAGACTGCTATGTTAAGCTTATCAATCAGAATGGCGATTATATAGGGAATCAGAATAATTGTGAAGTTATTATCAAAGGAGAAAAGTGGTTAGGATTAGAAAACGAATCAGGAACAAAATTAGTTGAAGAAATAGACAAAGGAAACTTTAATTTTGCACCCGCAAATAAATTTGTTGAAAAAACAATGAAAATACCCGAGGATGGTTATTATTACGAATTTGCCAATGATGGTAAAGAATTTCGATTATACCTTTCTAGAGACCGAGTAGAAGCCTTCAATGCAGTACCCTGGCAGAATATCATTATCGAAACAAAGAACAAAGAGACGAACAAGGTCTTTACCTACGAGTTTGAGAAAGGCATCTTTCCCCTTGCATACTCTTGGAATAGTGGTGGAGTGGCAAATTATGGACAATGTGTATGGTGGGTAGCTAAAAGATGGGCTGAAGAAGTGGACCCAATGGCTCTATTTCCTTTTTATCCTTCTTCTCCAGAAAAGGTTAACGTAAGAAAAATTGATAAGGATTACCAGCCTAAAGATTTTGATATTCTTATCAATTACGATCCGATGCAAGTAGAGAAACTCGGCCATTATGGTTTTGTAGAAAAAGTAGATGGAGATCAAGTATATATTACCCAATTTAATTGGATAAAGCCAGGCGAAGTTTACAATTATCTTCCAAGGGTCTGGAACAGAAACGTGACTAATCTTTTTTACTCTAATAATCCCTCTGATGGATATTACTTTAAATATTATTATAGAAAGTAAAAATACAGGGGATTATGCCTAATAAATAGAAACAGGAAAAGATTTTTTGTTTGTACAATAATGATTAAGGGGGTTTTTACTATAAGACTATTTAAATCATGAAAGGAGGCCATAAAATGAAATATAAAAAAGTAATCTTTGTCTTCTTTTTACTCTTTTCAATAAGCCTAATATATTTATTTGCTCTTGCTCAAAGTGTTGGCTATATCCAAATTAAATGTGAGCCTGGGGCTACCGTGTTTCTGGATAACAATTTTGTGGGCAATACCTCATCAGAATTAGGTGGTTTGATTATTCAGGATGTTCCCACTGGTATTCACGAAATGAAGATAGTAAAAGAGGGATCCGAACCTCAATCGGTAAAAATTGACTTAAAAGCTAATGAGATATATGTCTATGAGGTTTCCTTAAAACAAAAATCGGGTTCTCTTTTAATAGAAACCCTCCCAATAGATTGCATCATTGAAATCCCCTTGTTAAATATTGATAAAGAGCATAATGGCAATAAGATTGAAAAGACCTGGGAGGTTTCCGATATCCCCATAGGAAACTATAGAATAAACTTTCTTGCCTTAGGTAAAAAGGTAAAATATGACCTGAAGATCGAGGAAGGAGTCAAGAAACATCTGTTGGTAAACATCTTAAAAAATGAAGTAAAAGAGATAGTACCAGTATTAACCTGGGACAGAACCTATGGTGGAAATGACTTCGATGCAGCAAATTTCCTCATCCAGACTACCGACGGCGGCTATACCGTAGCTGGCTTGACCAGATCTAAGGGCGCCGATAACTTGGATTTCTGGGTGATAAAGTTAGATGAGCAAGGGAATAAGGTTTGGAATAGAACCTATGGCGGAAGTGATCGGGATATTGTATCTTCCTTCATCCAGATTACCGATGGCGGCTATGCCGTAGCCGGCTCGACCACCTCCAAAGGTGCCGGTGGGTGGGATTTCTGGGTCATCAAGTTAGATAAACAAGGGAATAAGGTTTGGGATAAAACCTATGGAGGGAATGGCAACGATGTAGCAAGTTCCCTCATCCAGACTACCGACGGCGGCTATGCCGTAGCCGGCTCGACCGAATCCGTAGCCGGCTATACCAAATCCGTAGGTGCCGGTGGTGATGATTTCTGGGTCATCAAGTTAGATAAACAAGGGAATAAGGTTTGGGATAAAACCTATGGCGGAAGTAATAGCGATTGGGCAAGTTCCCTCATCCAGACTACCGACGGCGGCTATGCCGTAGCCGGCTCGACAAGATCTAAAGGTGCCGGTGGTGATGATTTCTGGGTCATCAAGTTAGATAAACAAGGGAATAAGGTTTGGGATAAAACCTATGGCGGAAGTGATCGGGATATTGTATCTTCCTTCATCCAGACTACCGATGACGGCTATGCCGTAGCCGGCTCGACCGAATCCAAAGGTGCCGGTAATCAGGATTTCTGGGTCATCAAGTTAGATAAACAAGGGAATAAGGTTTGGGATAAAACCTATGGAGGGAATGGCAACGATGTAGCAAATTCCCTCATCCAGACTACCGACGGCGGCTATGCCGTAGCCGGCTTGACCACCTCCAAAGGTGCCGGTGGTGATGATTTCTGGGTCATCAAGTTAGATGAGCAAGGGAATCTTATACTAGGTGTAAGTAAATTAGATTATGAGGCTGAAACCGGAACAGAATCAACTATTCCAAGCATTCAATCTTTCAAAGTACCTACTTTTAATTCTTACAAATGGGAAGTAGGAATCCTTGGATTTGCCAAACCTGGCGAGATCACTAAATTTAAAGATACAACTATTAGTACAGTCCAACTTTCAAGTCCATCAAATGGAGCAATATTGCCTCCTGGGGACATCACTTTCTCTTGGAATTCTGTGAGCAGTGCTACAATATATGAATTCATTCTCTACAACTCTCGAGGACAAATTGCTGGAGATGCATATACAAGAGGTACTTTTCTCACTAGTGCCCTTGGCACCGAAGAAACAATCACCTGGAAAGTAAGGGCAGGTGATAATAGCGGTAATTGGGGAGCATGGTCTAGTTCATGGAGTTTGACTTTAAAATCTACTACAACTATTAGCACCGAGTCCTCTCCTCAGATTTCAGAAACTACATACTTTTTAAAGGGGAGTTTGCATTGTCCTGAGAAAGGTGGTTATCCTTGCGATAGTTGTGGTCCTCCACCAGATTATAAAAATCATTTTAAAGGTTTCAATGTCCTTACTACCCAGGAAGACTGCTATGTTAAGCTTATCAATCAGAATGGCGATTATATAGGGAATCAGAATAATTGTGAAGTTATTATCAAAGGAGAAAAGTGGTTAGGATTAGAAAACGAATCAGGAACAAAATTAGTTGAAGAAATAGACAAAGGAAACTTTAATTTTGCACCCGCAAATAAATTTGTTGAAAAAACAATGAAAATACCCGAGGATGGTTATTATTACGAATTTGCCAATGATGGTAAAGAATTTCGATTATACCTTTCTAGAGACCGAGTAGAAGCCTTCAATGCAGTACCCTGGCAGAATATCATTATCGAAACAAAGAACAAAGAGACGAACAAGGTCTTTACCTACGAGTTTGAGAAAGGCATCTTTCCCCTTGCATACTCTTGGAATAGTGGTGGAGTGGCAAATTATGGACAATGTGTATGGTGGGTAGCTAAAAGATGGGCTGAAGAAGTGGACCCAATGGCTCTATTTCCTTTTTATCCTTCTTCTCCAGAAGCTGTTAACGTAAAAATAATTGATTCTAATTACCAACCCAAAAAATATGATATTCTTATCAATTATAATCCCGGGGGGCCACCCGAACATTATGGCTTCGTAGAAAAAGTAGAGGGTGATAAGGTACAGATTACCCAATTTAATTGGATGAAACCAGGTGAAGTTTACAATCATGTTCTAAGGCCCTGGAACGGGAACGCAACCGATCTTTATTATTCAATCAATCCTAATGTTAAATATTATTTTAAATATTATTATAGATGTATGTCTACTGTAGAAGAGTCTGGTACCTACGCCCTACGCAATATTGGGCCTGCAGGGGGATACATCTTCTACGACAAAGGAACTTATTCTGATGGATGGCGATATTTAGAAGCCGCCCCTGCGTCTATTGAATGGACGTACAAAGAGTGGGGTAGCGATAGAACTTTTATTGGAGGAACAGAAACAGGTATTGGAACCGGGCAGAGCAATACGACTATTATCGTGACATGGCTGAATAGTCATTCTGAAACAGACCGTGCAGCACAGGTATGCGATGCTCTGACTGAGGGGGGATATAGTGACTGGTTTTTGCCCTCGAAAAACGAATTAAATCTAATGTACACAAACCTGAAAGTCTTTGGTGTTGGCGATTTCGCTGTTTACTCCTATTGGAGTTCGTCTGAGTACTCTGCTGATTTCGCGTGGACCCATTCTTTCACCGATGGCGCCCAGCACGGCCACTTTAAGAACCTCACCACATGGGTTCGGGCTGTTCGGGCTTTTTAACTATTTGAAAATTTAATTATTAAGTAAAGCCGGTACAGGGGGTGCACGCCCCCGCCAGCGAATTTTTTGAAATGGAATACAAGGGGCATATCCATTTTCTTAGATAATTAATATTTTTCCTTTAAATTAAATAAATAGGAAAGGTGTACCAGGTTAATAATTCGGTAACTTTTAGCGGAAGAGCGCCAAGAAGTTTATATTTCTTGCAGGGTGAAAGTCCCTGTTGGGTAAGGTCTAGCCAACCACCCATACCAAGTGTTGCATCAAAATGGGTAACCATTAGATGAAGCGTACACAGGGAAACAGATAGGCCATAGGGAAGACCGTACTTCCTGAAGTGAATTATACAGCCTCGTAAATAAAGATTAATGCAGATGGCGACGTCGTTTCTGCAACGGAAGCCTATACAAAAGAATCGCTAAAGGTGAGATTCTAAAGAGGGTCTGTCGGGGTCTTGGCACATGGCATGTCTGTAGAGAGATATAAAGAACTTGGGAGACCCTATAAGCTCCTTAACAAAAGGTAAGTCTACCCCATAGAAAGAGAGGGAGACTGACGGCTTATAGGGATTCGGATCAGCTCATAGTACTCTATACAATAGAGGAAGGGGCTGACAGAATACGTAGCCTGCAAAGGAAACATTTGCCGGGCAAGTAGGACTGGAGGAACAAATGCAAACCTCACTGCAGGAAATAGCAAAGAAGGCAATACTAATTTGTCTTTTACGGAAGCGAGTATCTCTGAAGAGCCCAGTGCGGTAATTCCGCACGCTGGGATCTGTGCGGGGGCAGTTGGGTAACTGGCTGTCCTACCGTGACAAACCTATAGAGTCTGAGGAGTTTCTTAGCCAGATGGTTGAAGCTTTAGGTATTATTGTAGATAGGCGGTCTAAAGGAAGACCTCGTAAAATGGAAAGCTAAACCATAGTAAAAAATGGATGTGTTGGCCTATTTTTAATTAATAAAATCGATGGGGAAGATGAAAAGTGATATTGCAAGATTTGACCCCATTATCCCTTACTAATTTACTCGGTAAATGAATTAAGAAAATTACTCACGATTTTATAGAATTTGAAGATGCGGAAAAGATAAAAATCACAGATTTAGACTATAAACATTTTAAACCCTTGATATGGTGGTGAAGAATATGAACAAATTTAAATATCCAAAAGGCTCTGAATGGAGAAAATGGGATCTACATATTCATACAAAATCTGACGCAAATTATACTTTTAGTTCTAATAGCACAATTTCTACGAGAGAGCAAAAAGATGAAGCATATCCAAAAGTTTTTATAGAGCATATTTATTCGATAGATAATTTAGGGGCAATTGCAATAACTGATCATAATAAAGCTGACTGGATTGATAATATTATTAAAGAAAATGATATTTTTTTAAACCAAAATCATTACAAAAGAATAACTATTTTCCCAGGAATTGAAGTAGAAAGTAGTGATGGTATTCATATATTGGTAATTTTTAATTCAGAGAGTCAATCTGAAGAAGTTAATAGAAGTTTTAGACGAGTATCTTGGAAAGAAACAATAGAACACTTTTTGACGGCTATACAATTTACTAGTACAAATAATTCTACTAAAACTACTGAAGAGATAATGGAAGAAGCTGAAAAATGGGACGCTATCTGTATTTTTGCGCACGTAACATCAGATAAAGGGTTCTTTAAAATTTCAAGTGGAAGCTCTAAAATAAGAATTTATAAACATAAATTAACACAAATATTTCAGAAATCTCTAAATGCCTCACTTAATAACGGCCGGATAAATATTATTGCAGGTGGGGATCCTCAGTATTGCGATGGTAAAGGTAAGCCTAAATCAATTTGTTGTATAACTGCTAGTGACGCTAAAAGTCTGACTGATATTGGAAAGAATAATTTGTGGATTAAAGCTGACCCCACATTTGAAGGATTGAAACAGATAATATATGAAACTGATGATGAAAGATTCTATATTGGAGAAGAGCCTCCTTGTAAAATAGAAAGGAATAAAATAATTAAATCAATAACAGTATCTAATTCAAACAGATGGTTTGAAGATAACAAACTAATCCCATTAAATGAAGGCTTAGTAAGTATCATAGGAGGGAAAGGAACTGGTAAGACCGCTATTTTAGACCTCATTGCTTACGTTACAAGTAGTTATAAATGCTTTGAAAAAGATGAAACTAAATCCAAGTCATTCTTAAAAAAGGCGTTCAGAGAATTAAAAGGTTCAAAAATAAAAATAGAGTGGGATGATGGAAACTTAGATGAAAAGGAAATCGGTAGCATTTTAGAAGAATTCACTAAAGAAGGTAAAGTAAGATATTTGCCTCAAGATTATGTCGATCAGTTGTGTACCGAAATAGGAAAAAGTGAACTTGAAGAACAGATTGAGAATGTAATCTTTCAAAAAATACCTTCAGAAGATAAAGCTACTTTTACAGACTTCAAAAACTATAAAGAAACTCAATTAAAAACAATAAGCGAAAAAAAGCGCAGAATTATAGAGCAGATAGAAAAAACAAATTTTAAAATATATGAACACGAGAAAATCATTGAATCTAAATCGATAAAAAATGAAGAAATACGGAAAATTGATAGTGAGATAGAAAAACTTAATCAGGAAATGAAAAAAATATCGGATGCTTTGGGTGCTTCAAACGATCAAAAGAAAATCTTGGATAAACTTAACTTTTCTATGGAACAAAAATCAGATTTGGAAAAAATAATTTCTGAACTAAAGACAAAAATTATGAAGATAGAAGAAGTAAAAAATGAGATTTCAGTATTTCTTGAAAACTCAAACGCATTTGCTAATAAATTAAAAACTGACTTATACGGAATAGGAATTAAAGAAGAGGATATAAAAAAAGTAAAAGTTGTCTTGTGGCCTGAAAATTTAGACCAAATACTTGATACCAGAAAAAAGGAAATTGATGATGAAATTAAGAAACAGAAAAATGAATTAGATAATCTGGATAAAAAGATTAAAGACTTGAGTAGTAAAATAAAACTTGAAAAATCTAAACAGGACAAAATTAACGAGATTAATAAATCCCTATCGGATTTGAAAAAGAAAAAAGATGCTTTAGATAGTGATGTAAAAAAGATTGAAGATGCAGAAAAAGAATTACCTCAGTTGCTAAATAATCGAGAGAGTGTTTTTATTAATTACTTTGAGTTGATTTTTAAGGAAAAGGAAAAACTAAAGGAAATTTATTCACCTTTGGAGAATATCTTAAAAGAGAGTGGAGAGGAAAATGAAATATTATTTGATTTTACAGTTAAATTTAATTTTGATGTAAACTCTATGGCGGATGAGGGACATGAACTTATAGATTTAAGAGCCGATGGAAGATTCCGTCAGTCAAAACCGGAATCATTTAGGGAAGAATTAGAAAAATTAAGATTCGAGTTAAATCTTAATGATACACAAATTTCAGAAAGTGATAAAAATTTCATTAAAGAATTTTTGAGAAAAATTAAGGAATATTTTACTAAAGATGGAAGAACAATAGTTTCCCAATTAAAAGAAAAGAGATATACAGAACAAGATTTTGATAATTGGCTTTATCATACAAAATATTACAACATAAATTATTCAATTAAATTTAATGATACTGAACTTAACAATTTATCACCAGGTTTAAAAGGAGTTGCACTTCTTATTTTATTTTTAGAACTTGATAAAGAAGACAGAAGACCTATTCTTATTGACCAACCAGAAGAAAACCTTGATAACCGTTCAGTATATATTACTCTTATGAGATATTTTAAAGAAGCCAAGAAAAGAAGACAGGTAATTATTGTTACCCATAATCCCAATCTTGTTGTTAACACAGATTCTGAGCAGGTAATTGTTGCCGATTTCGATAGAGGTTTAAAAAAACAAAATTCAAGAATCTTTTATGTAAGTGGGTCGCTTGAAAATACATTTAAAGATAATTCTGCAAGTATATTTTTAGAAGAGCAAGGTATAAGAGAACATGTTTGCTTAATTTTAGAAGGTGGACAGGAAGCTTTTGAAAAAAGAGAAAAGAAATATGGATTTAAGACAACTTAAATCTCAAAACATAGAATTTGAATTTAAAACTTCCTGGTAGAATAAATAGAGACACATCCCATTTATTAGATAATTAATATTTTACTTTTTAAATTAATTAAAATAAGGAAGGTGTGTCAAGTCAATAATTCACTAACTTTTTTGCGAAAGAGCGCCAAGAAGTTTTATATTTCTTACAGGGTGAAAGTCCTTGTTGGGTAAGGTCTAACCAACCACCCATACCAAGTGTTGCATCAAAATGGGTAACCATTAGGTGAAGCGTACACGGGGAAACAGATAGGCCATAGGGAAGACCGTACTTCCTAAAGTGAATTATACAGCCTCGTAAATAAAGATTAATGCAGATGGCGACGTCGTTTTCCGCAACGGAAGCCTACACAAAAGAATCGCTAAAGGCGAGATTCTAAAGAGGGT
>Ga0210003_1001046_pt1 | contig 24623 bp, 36 predicted proteins | sample LantaG_FD_182804 | JGI IMG/M metagenome (GOLD analysis project Ga0210003, IMG submission 182804) | Deep subsurface microbial communities from Baltic Sea to uncover new lineages of life (NeLLi) - Landsort_02402 metaG (SPAdes) (version 2) | ecosystem: Environmental > Aquatic > Marine > Oceanic >... | reverse complement strand
AAATTCATCATTTACTAATTCTCTTGTTCTTGAAGGAATTGATTTTAATACTTGATTTAATTTTCTTTCTGGTGATAAATCAACAGCTTCGTCAATATGATTATCTTCTGATGTTTCATTTCCTTCTCTTACTTGGAATTTAGCATAGGTATCAATAGTTCTTGAACTACCCCAAGGATTATCCATATAGATAGCATTAGGCATCTTATCTTCTTTAGTTTTTTCACTAGCACGTACTTTCATACCGATATCACCACCAGCAGCTTTTATAGTTTTATAAAGTTTTTGTTGCTGTTTTTTGTTAGCATCTGTTAACATATTAGCTTCACTTAAAACTTTTTCTACTTTTTCAGTCCTTTTTGACATAATAAATAGGTTTATTTTTATATTATATATTAAAATTGTAAATCATTAATTTAATATATAAATAAAAATTAAGATATATCCTATGGAAAAGAAACTTAAAAGGTATGTGGATTTTATAAATGAAGCTGAAGTTGCAGAACCAACTACAAAACCTATAACAAAACCCACAGAAACACCAACAAGAAGAAAATCACCTATTAGAAGAGATAAACCATCTGTCACACCAAAACCAAAAGCTAATATTGACGATGTAACTAATAAGGTTATAAAATTAGCAAAAGAAAATAAAGAATTTAAAGCATTTTTAAATAAAAAATATAATAAATAAAATGATATTAAAAAGATACAATCAATTATTTGAAGCTGATGTTAAAGATAATAAAGGTGTTCCATCTGATTATATTGAAGGTGTAGAACAAAAAGGTAGAGAACAATTTGGATATAATGGACCAAACCCAATGGAAATGCGTGAAATGATGGAAGCTATACATAACATTTTGAGAATACAAGATGGTAAAGAAGAAAGATTAACTGAAATTGGAAAATCTATTATAGAAGAATATTATGGTAGTATTTTGGATGGTGTTAAATTAGATATTAAAATCGTTAAACCAAATGATCCAGAAAAAAGGGAAATGGTTGAAAAAATGTTCGATGAAGATGATCAAGAAGAACAAGAAGAACAAGAACCAGAATTTGAAAGTCCTGAAATTGAAGTACCTGATGTTTTTCCAGTAGATGTAGATGAAGTAGATAAAAGAAAAATTCTTAATAATTTGATGCAAGGTGAAGCTCAAAATGTTCATTCAATGATGCATACAAAAAGGGATGAAATTGATGCGGTAAATAGTTCCTTATTAAATTTTTATACAAGATTATTAGATATTAATAGAAAGTTTGATTGGATGGATTCAGCAAACTTAGAAGAAATGATGAAACAAAATCCAGATTTTGCAAATGCAGAAGAAGTAGAATGGGAAGAAGATGAAAATGGTGAACAAACACCTGTTATTAAAGTTAGATGTCTTGATTTACCGATGTTGATTCACGAAACAGTAAAAGGTATTTATGAATTAATTATGGCAAATGCTATTCCTGAAAATGCTGAAATGGCAAGAAAAATTATAGAAGAAACTGATTCATTACAAAATGAAAAAGAAGATATTAAATTTGGACCATTTATAGCTGCTGATATTAGAGACTTCTTTACAGATTATATTGATAGAAAAACTAATGTTAGTTTAGTTGATATTCCTAATTTAAGGGAATTTATTTATGGATATATGGTAGAATTAGAAGCAAGTAAATTTCTTGAATTAACTTATGCTATATTAAGTGATGATAAAGATATGGCAGATGATTTAATTAAAAAGTATGATATAGTAGAACCTGCTATTGCTGATGCAACTGGTGAATCAGAAGAACAAATAGAACCATCTTATGTAGAAGAACCAGAAGAATTAAGTACAATGAGTATAGATGATTTGATAGGTGGACCAAAAGCATCAGATGAACCATTAACACCACCCAAAGAAGAAAAACCAGAAGATCGTTCTAAAAAATTATCAGGTATGGGAATAAATAAATTAAACTATGAATTAAATAAAGCAATTGATAGTGAAGATTGGGAATATGCAAAAGAAGTTCAAGCTATGATGCAAAGAAAAGGATTAGCAGATTAATTATGAAACATATAAAAATATACGAAGAAGTAGAACCATTAAGAGAAGGTCCAACTAAATCAAATGTTAAAAAATTTGATGATCATATGGAAAAAGGAGCACCACCCCCACCAATTTCTAAATATTCAGAAGAAGATTGGGATGTATTATCTGTGAAAAGATTATCAGATGGTGAAATTTTTTCTGTAGGTGATTTAATTGGATTAAATCCAGATAATAAAGAAGTTGGAAAAATTGATAGAATATGGCCATCATTTGAACAAATGAGAATAGATGTTGGAAATTTGGGATTAGTCTTAAATGATGATATAGTAAAATTAAATAAATGATTATGAAAAATATTAAATGTTTTGAATACTTTTCTAAATATGATTTAGATTTTTTTGTAGAAAAATATAATGAATGGAATAATCAAAATAGTGAACCTGGTTATAGTAAACCATCATATGAAAGTGTATTAGAATTTTTACAAAATAATTATGAAGATTTTTCTACTGATAAAGATTTAATTGATGATATTCTTATGAAATTAAAATCTTTAACAGAATCTATAAATGAAGGTTATGATGGGTTAAATCCGGAATTATTAAGACAGATGATACAATTATCTAATAATTCAAGATTAACACACGAAGCTGCTGTGTTATTAACAAGTAAATTAGATGATGCTGAAATGCATAAATTATTAAGATGGTTTTATCATGCAAATAGAAGTTAAAAAATTATCAAAAATTATGAAAAATATTAAAAACTACGAAACTTTTATAAATGAAAATAATAGTAAAGATTTTACTATCTTATATTTAGAAGGTATGATAGATTATAATGAATGGGAACAAGAATTTGATAAATTAAATGAAGGTAAAATTGTGGATTATATAAAAACTAAAATTGTACCTGTTTTACAAAATTTGGTGAAGAAAATAAAAACTGCTGGTCAAAAAGCTCTTAATGTAATCAAAAAAATATTTAATACTATTAAATCTTTTGCAAATAAAAACCCAAGATTATTTAAAATTATAGTTCTTATGTTAGTTCTGCTTATCATTGGTGTCGTTACAGCATCGGCTGCTACAGTATCAGGTGGTGATCCAAGTGATATTCATCTTAATATTACAAACGCTGCAATAGGATTATTGGAAAATATAACAAATTCTGATAATAATTTGGATATTTCATTTCAAAATTTACATGGTGTAATGGATGCTAAAGCTTATTTAATTGATTTAAGGGATGGTACAATTGACGATCCTGTTAAAATATCAGAACATGCAAAATGGATAGTTGAAAACGCATATGAAAAAGTAGGTGAACTTATAGAAGAAGAAGATGCTAAAAATCTTGACACGTTAAAAACAATAGGTGAAAATGTTGTTGAATATGTTAGAACAGCAACAGAATTAATTATTAAAAAATCAAATGGTGTTCAATCAATAACATTATAAAATATACGGTTTAGGACCGTTATAGCTTCGGCTATTTAACCACTTACTAGTGTCGCTACCTGTAAGTGGTTTTTTATTAAACAAATTACAATTATTACGCTATAACATATAAAAATAATCAAACTTTAATGCTTGTAGATTACGAATACAGAAGTAAAAAGTTAATAGTTTCTTATATAGATGATTTTGGAAACATTAAATTAAAATATCACACTTGGGATAATCCAACAAAATTTGTTATTACAGATGAACACGATTCACAAAAATCAGGTAAATATGTTACCTGGGATGGTAAGTCAGTAAAAGAAATTTACACTAGTCATCCTAATCGTTATTCAATTTTTGATTTTATGGATAATTTACCCGAAGATGAAAAGAAAACGATTTTTGATTATAAAGAGCCTAATATATTCTTTATTGATATTGAAAACGAAATTATTGATAAAAAACCAGAACCACAAAAAGCAGAATCTGCCATTCAAACAATATCTATTGTTAATAAAGATAAAATTTTAGTTTTAGGTACAAAGAAATTTTCAAAGAAACATTCAGAATCAATGGAAGATGATATTAATAATCACTTTTCCAAATTTAATACTAATTACAAATTTATGTATAGGTATTATGAAACTGAATATGATATGATGCTTAATTTCTTTAAATTAATGATACCAAAAATGTCAGTATTAACCGGATGGAACTTTGTTCATTATGATTGGGTATTTTTAGTTAATAGAGCAAGAAATCTAGGTATTGATCCAACTATTGCATCATTTACAAGTGTATTAAGAGAATCCTGGTCAGATATGGACCATTCAGAGCTTCCTGCACACCGTATAATAGTAGATTATATGGAATTGTATGACAAGTGGGATACATCCGTTAAAGTCAAGGAATCGAGCTCCTTGGACTTTGTATCAGATAATATTTTAGGTATTAAGAAAGTTAATTATGAAGGAAACTTAAAATATTTATATGCAAATGATTATTATAAATTTGTTATGTATAATGCTATTGACTCTGCATTAGTTCAACAAATACATAATAAAATGAAATATATTGATATCCTTTATGGTATTGCAACATTATCTAAAATAAAGGTTATAGACGCATTTAATACATTACCTATTACTGAAGGTATTCTTAGGGAAAAAATGAGAGACGAAAAGAATGTTGTTTTCGTTAAAGATGATACTAAGGGTGAAGGAAGTAGTAGTGATATGTTGGTTAAAGGGGGGTGGGTTAAAGACCCAATAGTAGGTATGAACACATGGACATGTTGTTTTGACTTTGCATCCCTATATCCAACAACAATGAGGCAGTTTAACATCTCCGCTGATAGCTATAAAGGTCAGGTTATTAAGCAACGAGGAGAAAAAATAGACCAAATAATTGACCGATTGAGGGGAGGTGAAAACATAGAATCGGTATTCAATAACCACAAAGTTAAACTGCAACCAGATGACATAATAACTCTTAACGGTGCTGTCTTTAAAAATGAAGATGGTGTCGTTAAGAGAGTTATGGCTGAAATTTATGAACAAAGAAAACATTTTAAGAAGAATATGATGGATTCAAATGAAGATTTGAAAGAATTAGAAAATGAATTGGATAGATTAAAAAAAGAAATGGGTTAATATATTAAATGAAAACTTTGGCATTTATAGTATTACTATTATTGCCATTATCTACAGTAAATAAGTATCCTATGAAAAATGGGAAACCTACACCGAAAGGGGTTGAAATGTATATTGAAGATAATTGGGAAAGTTTAATTAATGAATATTTAACTTATGTTCAAGATACATTTTGGATGGATGTGTGGATTTCAGCAGAAGATTTAACTGATTGGACATATCATGATTCATTAGAACTTGGAAGATATTGGAATGGTGAAGCTATAATATCAATGGATACACTATTTCGTGCATATGAAATAGAAGATTGGTCAAACTTTAGAAGAAAATTAGAAGGTGAAACCAATGCATTTGTTAAATCAACAGTATTTCACGAATTAACCCATCACTATATTAATCAGATTGGTAGAGAAATGGAATACTTTGATAGTGTTAGAATTAATAGATCATATCAAACAAACATTTGGATTATTAGAAGTTATGATATGTTTGGTTCTACTTTTATTGAAGAAGGTATATGTGAATATGTGGTTACACAAATGGGTGAAATAATTCCACCAAAAAGATATTCTAAACCAAAAAACCAATCTGATTTAACTAATCATAAAAATAAATACAAATATGTTTATAAATATTCTTCTGAATATGTAAAAAACTTCTTAGATTCTACAGGATTTAAAAGGGGTGTTAAAATTTTAATTCATAATGAACCACCAAATTATCAACAAATCTTAAATCCAGAACTATATTTTAATAACTTAGATTACGCAAACCTATAAAATAAATAAAATTATGAGTACAAAAATTTATGATGCATATAAATATGAAGGTAACTTACATTCTTTACTTAATCAGTTAAAAGAAATAAGAAAAGAATACCAGGAAGAAAAAATAGAACTTTTATCCATTTTCGGTAAATTAGAAATTGAAGTTGAAAATGGTAAAAAAGTAATGCTAAAGGATTTAGATAATGAAATTTTAGGTGATATGTTTTTTGGTGATTATTTAGAAAAAAGAATGAAAATAGGATATAATGAACCACAGAACATTAGTGCATCAGTTGTTATGTACCCATATAAAGATGATATTTATCTTCAATTTTTTGGTTTACATAGTAAATATATTAATAAAATAGATAATTTAAGAGATTATCATTATCAAAATCAGACAGATCAATCTAATTATGATTGGGATAAAGAAAAATGGAAAGATATGTCTGAAGAAAGACAGAAAGAATTAGAAGAAGAGTGGGATGAAAGAGAAAAAGTTTGGGATGAAATTTTAGGTGATAATACACCATCCGAATCAGGATTCTTTTTTGAATTTCATCCACATGGATATCATATGTCAGAATTTTGTAGAAAAATTACGAAAAAAATAAAAGAAAAATCTTATGACACACAGACTTAAACACAACACATTCGTATGGATAATTTATTCCATTATGTTTTATATAGCTTTAATCCCATTACAATTATGGATTCCTTCTATTGGTATAGCACTTATATTAGGATGGTTTGGTGGTATATTAAATGATATATTAGTTCAATTAAGAAGAATGAATGGTGAAAAATTTCCAGAATTAGATGCTGAAATAAAAGCACAAAATAAAAAAGATGAATTAATAAAAAGTTAAAGTTGAGATACTGGAACAAAACATATAACTGTTTCCAGTCCTAAATTATTTAATGCATTTACCCTATGTGTTCCATCTATTATTCCCCAGGTGGAATTCCATTTTTCACCTAAAACTATTATTGGGTATGATCTATGAATTTTATATTCTTCTTCATATTCTTCAACAACATCTTCATCTATATAAAATTCATTTATATCTATATCTTTAATGGGTATTTCTTTTACAATATAACTTGAAAATTCACTTATTCTTTCAGCTAAATCACCTTCTTCAAAATCTTCACTATTTGAATGTATATCTTGAACATACATTAAAACATTGTAATCATCTTTAATATCACCGATTTTTATAGATTCAGTTGTATAATATTCATTTATAATATTAAAGTCTTTCCAACTTTTTATATTGTTTAATTTATTCATAATAGTAATTAAATTTGTTTACGAATTAATTCAAATATGTTTTTTGGATTGTATTTTTCAATATCAGCTCTCATCATATCATAAACCATTGGTCCAGCTTGTTCATTCCCCCTTACCATTACTTCAAATGGACCTTCAAATCTATTAAAACCTAATTCCCTTACTGCCTTTAATGCATAATCATTTGCATCTTGTTCTAATTCCTTATATGCTTCTAAGAATTCTTCCCTATTTCCATTTACTACACTATCAAAATATCTTCCCATAAAAATTTGTTTTTCGTGTTGTAACAAATGAGCACTTTCATGAATTAATAATAATAATTTCATTTCCGGTGGCATTGGAAGTTTAGCATTTATAGCTATTTCACGTGGACCAATTATACCACCAGCTATAGGTTCGTGTGTATTAAATGGAAAATAGTAAATTTTATCTACGACCTTTCCTGAATTATCATTCCACCATTCACTAATACCATTATCCGGTATTCTAATTTGTTCTAAAAATTCCCCTATACTTATATATGAATTTTCAATAAATTCTTCGTTTATTTTTTGACGATTAACGATACTAGTATATACACTAGTTTTTATAAATTCTTTATATTTTTTCATATTATTATATATTAATTTTAAAATATAACAAAAACAAACTTCATTTTTTAATATATAAGTATTGTAGTTAAATTTTGGTTTTGTTGGTTTCGTGTCAGAATGGCATTGACTTGTTAAAAGCAAGGAAGAAATTAGCAACTCACAAACAAAAAATAATAATTATAACTATGACACACTATCGTATGCAAGATAGTGAGCCTTCGGCTATTATTCTTGCGAAAAATCCAAGAACAAGTTCATTAGATGAACTTAAATCTTATCAAGGTAATACTATTTACCTAAACAACGGTGACGAATTTCAAATTCGTTTATTCAATCCACTCAGAGAAAAAATCGGTGTACAAATCGGAATCAATGGTGATTTATCACACAGTTTACTTGTGCTTAATCCTGGTGAAGATGTTACATTAGATAGATTCTTAGATGACAAATCTAAAATGCTTTATGAAACTTACACAATTGATGGTAACAACCAAGCTGCAGTTAATGCTGCTGCTGATAATGGGATCGTTAATATTAATTTTTATAAAGAGAAAAAAGTAATCAGACCTAATCTTAGAAGTAAATCACTTAAAGGTTCATCAGGAATTTATGGTGCATCTGTTGGTTCATCAAGAGGTTTTGATGATGGAAGCACATTTACTACTAATATAGGTAGTGATTATGCTACATTAGGTAATACAAATGGAATGGGAGATGTTACATTAACAAGTAGTAATAATGTTTTCTTTTCACAATCACTTGAAGGTGCAGCAACACTTGATGGTGCATTAACTGATAAATCTTATGTAGATGCTCCTTTAGATTTCGCATCTGATCCAGTTCCAGAAGTTAAAAAAGAAACAGGTAGAATAGAAAAAGGAAACGAATCAGCACAACACTTCAATGAAGTTCAAGTTGAGTTTGAAACATTTTCATTCTATCAAATCGTTTATTATCTTAAACCTACTTCTGAAAGGGGTTCAACAACTGTTACTGAAACAAAAGTAAGAGATTATTGTCCTAACTGTGGATATAGAATTAGAAACACCCGTTGGAACTTCTGTCCTAAATGTGGTGACGAAGTTTAATTTTATAATTAAACTCCAATAAAACAATTAATTAAAAATTAAACAAAAAACAATCACAAATAAAATGAAAAATTATGTTAAAATTATAAATATTATAGATAGGTCAGGTTCAATGGGAAGTATGATTGATACCGCAATAAACGGATTCAATGAATTCTTACAAGAACAACAACAAGTTGATGGTAATGCTTTAGTATCAACAATGTTATTTAGTACAAAGTTTAATAAGCTTTATGAAAATTTAGATATTCAAAAATGTGAACTTCTAAATAAACAAACTTATACAACTGGTGGTATGACATCATTGTATGATGCAATTGGTTTAACCATTGATAATGAAATTGACCAATTAGGTAATTTACCAAAAGAAGAAAGACCAGATAAAACACTTTGTGTAATTCTTACAGATGGTTATGAAAATAGTAGCAAAGAATTTAATAAAGACCAAATTAAAGAAAAAATTTCAGAAATGAAAGAAGATTTTAATTGGGAATTTATTTTCTTAGCAGCTAACGAAGAAGCATCACTAACTGCTGAAACAATGGGTATTTCAAAAGGAAATTCTTATGCATTTATTAATTCAGCAAGTGGGTTAAAAGATGCTTATATGGGTGTTAGTCACGCTACTAGAGTTTATCGAAATTCTAAAGCTGTTGTTATGGATAATTTGATGGATGATTATAAAGATTCATCAGAAGAATCTAAGTAATAAAAAGGGGAAGTTTTTACTTCCCTTTTTCTTTTTTCACTAATTGACTTTTTACAAATTTAGTAACCCATTCACCATCATATTTAGCTAGGTGATTTTTATCATATTTTTTATGATACCATTCATCATCCCTTAAATCTTCATCGGTGTATGTTAATACAAATTTATTTTCTAAATCCCTATTGAAATATAATGGTCCATATCTTCTTGTATGAATACCTTTAGGATAATATTCAAAATAACTATCATCATCACCTTTTCTAGCATAATCTGTAGGTACTATTTCACCGTTTAATATTTTTTCTAAATCATCAACCATATAAATTTCAACAGCTTTTTCATAATAAATACCATCTTTCTTAGAATAAAAATAATGATTTTCTGCATATTTTGCTGATGTGTGTTTAATTTTACCTTTTTCGTCAATATATGCTACTGCATCATCTTTTAAAACCCAATGTCCATTTGGTGTTTGTACACATTCTTCATCAGCGAATTGTTCAGTTGCATATTCTTCTAAATATTCTAAACTAATAGCATCATCGTGTTTTCTCCAATCTTCACCATAATCACACCATACAAGGTCATCTTGATCTATATATTCACCATAATATTCAACCCATATACCATCTTTTACTAGTAAATGATCACCATTAATATCTTCTAAAAAATAAACTTTCCCATCTTCTTTATATTCTAAAGTATTAGATAAAAACCCTTCATCAACATAAAACCATTTTAAAGTATCTAAATAAGGGTATTTACCTGTACTAGATTCTTTGAAAGTTGTTTTAGTTTTTATATTTAATCTTTTATATTCATTAGTATCAGGATTCCATATTGGATCATCTGAACTACTTTGTTGGGATTCTTTATGATACCACCCATTATTTTCAGCGTGTTCTATAAATAATTGTTTTTGGTAATTTTTAATGAAATAAACTCTATCCATAAATTTACTATCTACAGGTTTACCATTAACATAACTTAAATTCCATAATAAAGCTCTTCCAACAATTTTTTCTTTATCTTTATCACTTCTTAATATAAGTAATTTAACATCTTTATTTTCAGAATAAAATGTTATATATTCACCACATAGTTCATAACTCATACAGGAATTACCTAATTCAGAACCATCTAAAGATTTTGGATCGTAATTATTAACATTATAGTATTTAATTATATCAACACCTTCTACTATTTCAAAATTATCATATTTTCTATTTCTTATTAAATTTATCTTATTAACAAATTCTTCAATAGAATCTTTTCCAGATGCTTTATATTCATTTGGGTATAATTTATTAACTAATCTTCCAATTTTAATTGATGTTCTAAACATTTCATATATTGCAGCATTTTTCTTCATAATATCAGGAAGTAATGCTTTATCCGGAAAAGTTTTAGGTGGATATGGCATCCCTGTAATTTTATCTAATGCATCAATAAATTTATTAGGTATGGTATATGTAAATTTACCAGTATCTATATTATCATAATCAATAAGTGTTGCTTCAGTTGATTCAGTTATTCCTTTACTTTCTTCTATAATTCTTTTTGCTATTGGATGTTCCATTTGTGATAATATACCTTCTAATCTTTCACTAATAACAAAAGGAACGGATATTTTCTTTCCTTCAAAAAGAAATTCACCAAAAGAATCAATTTTATTTAAATTATTATTTTCAAAATTTTTGAACCTCAACATAGGACTATGTTTTTCTATTTTTATGTATATATAAATTTAATATATATTATAAAATAGAACCAAATCATTATGGCAGTTTATAGAGATAGCGACAATAGTAATAATAGGCGTAATTCATATCCAGCGGGTACATATATTGATGCAAACGATAAAGTAGAATCATCATATAGAAGTGATGGATATCATCAAGGTGAAAATTACCAATTAAATAATAGTCAAATGACAATTGAACAATTGGTAGATTATATACAAGCTGATCTTACTTTTTCTGGATTGATGCCAAAAATTTTACCTGATCTTGAAATTCTTCGTATAGTAAAAGAAAAAGCGATGCAATGGTTTTATAAGAATTACCAATGGGCAGTTATTAAATCTTATTATAGATTAGATCAACAATTTATTAATAGTGATTATTATACTAATTATGGGTATTTAATTTTACCCGAAGAATGTGAAAATGTAGTTAAAATATTTAATATTGATGACCCATCATTATTTAGAATTGGTATACAAGCACCTAACTTATCTATTAATTTTGGTGTTACAAACCAACCATATTTAACATCTTTTGTTACAAATGTTGGTGAATTAGGTGTTTATAGACAAATCCTTAGTGCATTTTCTGATGAAATAAATAAATTATCAAAACTTTATAATAAATATTCATATAATATTGAAAGTCATAGATTACACTTACTTGGTGAAGTAAGAAATGATTTAATGTTAGAAGTTTATGTAAGAATTGGACAAGACGAACTCTTTAATAGTCAATTATTTAAAGATTATACTGTTGGTTTAAGTCGTGTTAGATTAGGTGAAGCTCTTGGTAGATTAAATTTTAATATGCCTGGTAACTTCCAATATAATGCATCTGATATTATTTCACAAGGTCAAGATTTAATTGATAAAACAGTAGAAGAAGTAAAAGCACAATCACCAAATACTTCCTTCTTTATAATGGCTAAATAATTAATATTCATATTGTATATCAAGATTTTGACTATTTTCCCTAAACAAATTAAACATCTTTAACTATATAAGTAAAAATAATTTTACTTTATGGATTTAACATTATTGTTAGCAATTGCATTAGTAATTGTAATTGCGTTACTCTCAATCCTATTTTTCAAACACAACAAATTAAAAACCCGATTTAATAATTATAATCCCAATCCAGTCTTTGGACCAGGTAGATATAATTATGGTCGTGATAACCCTTACAAAATATTAAAAAATATACGTAAGGAAGATCGTTTGGAAGCAATTAGGAAATTTTTAACTTTTAAGTGGACTTGGTATTGGTTGACAAAAGAATATAGAGTTAAAAGAAAAACAAAAAAAGACTTGAATAAAAAATTTACCCAAAGTATAAAACAAAAACAAAAAAGAATGAGAAGTAAATTACTTGATGATATAAGTGATTTAGCGACACATCCAAAAATAAAATAAAACGATGTGATAATTAATAGTTTAGAATTTAGAAATATAAAATCTTATGGTAACAAAGTACAAAGATTGGAATTTGATACCGATGGTGGACTTATCTTACTTACAGGTACTAATGGTGCAGGTAAGTCCACTATACAGGATTCTATTGATCTAGCTCTATTCAACCAGGTAAGGGGTAAACAAACAGCAAAGATACCACTTAAATATTTTCCTAATAGACTTAATAAGGAATTACAAGTATCAATTAATTTTAGAAATTCAAATGATGATATAATAGAAATTGATAGAAAAATTCAACCTAATAGTTTTTCTATTAAAAGGAATTCAGAATCAATTACTGAAAGATTTAAGTTAATGTCTGAAGAAGAACGTGAAAAACTTATAGGGTTTAACTATAATACCTTTAAATCATTCATATCTCTTAGTATGAACGACTTCTTGAACTTTATTAAGCTATCACCCGAAGATAAAAGAAACCTTTTAAATCGTCTCTTTAACCTTGAAGAAATAGATAATTATTTTTCTATTAGTAAGGAATTAATTAATCAAAATAAAAAAGAAATTGAAAGATGTACTATTGATATAACAAATATTGATAAAACCCTTTCTGAATATAAATCAATTATAAGTGATAAAAAAGAATCAGAAAATAAACTATCTAAAGAAGAAATTAAAGAATTAATTCTTTCTAAAAAAGAAGAATATACTAAAAAGAAAGATGAAATTAAGAAAATTGAAAATAGTATTTCAGATTTTTTAGTTAAAGTTCAAGAAAATAGAAATATTATTAGTATTACTGAATCAGAAAATATTAGAAGAAGAACAGAATTGACAGAAATAAGGGAAAAGATTAAATTATATGAAAAGGGTAAATGTCCATATTGCTATAGTGATTTAACTGATGATGAACATCAGAATATGAAAGAAGAACTTAAAGTTAAAAGGGATAATCTTAAAAAAGTTATAGCAAATAATGAAGGAAAAGTAAATCATTATAAAGAAGAAAATAATAGTTATTCTAGACAACAAAGATTAATTCAAGAATCAAAACAAATTATGAATAAAGAATTTACTAATATGAAAGCACATCTTCTTATGTTAAAGGATAAATATGATAATTATAATGAAGATGAAGTTGATGTTATTAAGGAATTAAAACAAAAAGGTTCTAAATTAATAAAAGAAAGGAAAGAAAAACTTCAACGAATCACAGAACTTAGATCAGAAAATGAAGTTCTTGATGAATTAAAAATTATTCTTAGTGAAAAAGGTGTTAGAAAAGAATTAATTTCTTCATTAGTTCCACCTATTAATGATAGTTTATCTAATTTATTAGAAGAAACAAATTATCCATATAGGGTTGAATTAGATGATAATTTTGATGCACTTATTTATGATAGGGGTGAACCAGTTTATCCAGAAATAATATCAAATGGTGAAGCAAGAATATTAAATGTTTGTATTGCTGTATCTTATATTGAAATGGTAAGAAAAATGAATAATATAAATATTCTTTTTATGGATGAAGTATTTCAATCCATTCATAAAGATAATATTAATTTAATATTAGGGTTATTAAAAATATTTTCAAAGAAGAATAAATTGAATTTAATTTTAGTTCATCATGGATTAGAAGAAGTTGATTCAAAAATATTTGATAGAATAATATCAGTAGAAAAAGATTTATTTTCTGATATAACAGAAACAACAATAAAAGAAACAATAATATGAAAATTGAAACAAACGAAAAAGGGGAAATAATATTAAAGGAAGTATATTCTGGTGTTGGACTTGAAACAAGTGATGGTGAATTTATTGGTATATGTATGAGGGATAGTGGTTTTGAATTTAATTATGAAGGAAATTCTTATTCTGCACAAAAAGGTAATATTGAAATGACAGATGTAACAACATTATATAATACAGATAAAGCAAAACATATATTGAACCAATTAATCAATACACCCGGTTTAATGAACGAATTTAATAAACAATTAAGAAGTTATAAATTAGATAAAATGAAAAAGAAATAAATTATTAAATGAAAAAAATGTTAACAGTGGAGTTACCTGATGGTTTACATTTTAATTGTGGTATAACAATTGACCACAAGTATTTAATATCAAATAATAATGGTTCACCATTTAAAGAAATAAAAATACCACTACCAGAAGGAAAATGGTCAATATATAGTAACCCATTGGGTAACAAAATAATATTACAGAACAATGAATAAACAATATAAAATTTTGATTATTGGACACAATAGACACGGTAAAGATACTATTGCAGAATTTATTGAAGAATTTACGGGAATGTCTTTTAAAAGTTCTTCTGAAATGGCAGCAGAAATTTTTATTTATGATGAATTAAAAGATAAATATGGTTATACTTCATTCGTGGAATGTTTCGAAGATAGAATGAATCATCGTACAGAATGGTATAAAATGATTAAAGATTATAATTTCTTTGATCAAGCAAGACTAGCTAAAAATATTTTAGAACATAATGATATGTACGTAGGAATGCGTAGTAAAGAAGAATTTGATAAATGTATTGAAGATGGGATTTTTGATATGATTATTGGTGTTTATGACCCTAACAAATCATTAGAACCTAAAGAATCATTTGATATTGATTTATTTTCTTCAAGTGATTTTATCATTCCATCTGGTGATTTGATAAAAACGAAAAGAAAAGTAAAAATATTTTGCGATTATATTTTGAAAAAAGAAGATATAAAAATAACAAATCCTGATTTTTAATATGTCATCTAAAAGATTAAATAGAATGTTAAGAAACCACATGGATAATAGTGGTATAATTCGTTTTAAATATTATGGTGAATTTGAAGTTATGAAAAAAATTCATAATGATTGTCAAGAAGATTTAACATATGTTGGTAATTCAAATATAGATGGATCACCTATTTTTGTTTATGAATATAATGATTTTAACGTAGATACAATAAGAAATTTTCACGCATTAAATTTATTATTAAGAAAAATAAAACTTAAACATTATTCTAAACAAGAACTAACAAAAAAAGAAAGATCAATAAGAACTTTCTTTAAATTTTTTATGATTGCATTTGATAATTATGAAATTAAAGGATTGAGTGATTATGAAATTAAATATGTTATACCAACTTAGAATACTTCATCTTCAGAATCAGTTTGTTCATCTTCTTTTGGTTCAATTTTAACATCTTCTTTAGAACCTTCAGTTATTACAACTTCTTCTTCCTTAACAGGTGTATTTGTAACATCAGCAGCAGCAATGTTTTTATCAATCATTTCTTGTGATTTACCATCAAATATAGGTAGATCGTGACCTTTAGTAGTTTTGTATATAATATAAGAAGATACGAATGGTGTTAATGCTGCAAAGTAAACAGTTAATTGATTTATATCAGCACCGAATAAAATACCACATACACCTAAAATAGTCCATAATATTACAGTCGTATGGATAACAATTTCTCTTGAAGAACTTTGACCTTTTTTAAAGAAGTGTGTAGAATTAGAAGTTCTTTTCCATTCACCCCATAGATATGTTCCAATGAATACTGTAAGTGATGCATAATATCCTGCTATTTGTGCTAAGTTAGATTTTGTATATATTCCTAATATACCAAACACCACCCATAAAAATATTATGATGTAAATGAGCTTTTCACTCTTGGACATTCTTTTGACTTTAGGTTTCTTTATTCGCATACATTATATATAAATATATTAATATAATTTATTTTCACGAATAAAATGTTTGGGGTTATAATTAATTCTTTGTATAATCTTTTTAGTTGAAAGCATTTTCTTTATTATAAATAAATCATTCATATTAAATATTCTCATATAAACATCTTTGAATAAATCAACATCTGGTAAAATTTCAGGATTATTATCTAATAAATATTTATTATTTAAATTTGGTGGAAGCCAAGATGTACCACCATTCTTAATATCAATAAAAATATAACAAGGGAATTTGGTTGCAAATTCCATAAATCTATTATGTCCAAAATATTCTATTGCTATTTCTTGTAATTTATATCCTTGTTCTGAATTATCTATTCTAATACATATTTCGTCTGCTGTTTCTGCTGTTCTTCCTTCATTTATATTATATCCTGGTGGTGGTGGTGGGATTAATAATTTTTCTTCTACAGAATCTTCTTGTGTTGTTTTTGCATTATAAGTATATTTCTTATTTATATGTGTATTTAACCCAAATGCTAAAAAAGCTTGATATATATCTTCTAAACATTCACCATCAGCTCCACCAGCTAATATAACTTTTCTTCCCTTTAATTCTTTAATAAGTTTTACAATTTCTGGATTAACATAAAACCAATCGTGATTATTCTTAACCCTTACAACATAACCATCATTAGATAATTTAAAAGTTCTACCTTCAGTAGAAGATGCTTCTAAATTTTTAATATATTCTTGAACTTCTTTACTAAAGTGTTTCTTACCGAATTTTTTAGGAACAGAATCAATTTGTCCAGGGAAAGAATGTGTTGGTGCTACACTATCATTGTGTGTATCCCAAATTTGATATACAGTATCAAACTTTTCTGCATATTCAGATAAAGCATCAACTAAATCATGTTGTATATATTCATCAAATTCCTTTTGTACATCAACAATTACTAATGCTTTACTCATCTTGTATACCTTTTTTTATTTCACTTAATAAACGTAATATTTCATCAAAATCTGCTTCATGTACTAATTCTTCTATGATTGAATCTAATACAACATGGTATTCTATGTATCCCTTTTTGTAAAGAATTTCAAGTAATCTTCTTCTTGGAGCACTATTATATTTTTTAATTACATCTTCTACTGATTCGTCATCTGTTCCGGTTACATCATCATCAATTAAATTATCTAATAAAAAATCAATATTAAATGTTCCAAAACCATCTAAAAAAATTATTAAATCTATATCATCTAATTTTTTAAAATTTTTATACCCTTCTAATAGTTTTCCTATATGAAAAATATTAACATATTCATTTTCAACATAATCTTCAAATTCTTTGATTGCTTTATCCATAGCATCTTTAACTTCACTATCAGATTTACTAACCATTTTATCTTTTAATGATTCACTTATATATTCATTGAATTTTTTAATTCCCATTATTTACTATCAATATATTTTTCTAACATTTCTTTAAGTTCATCTTTTGAAAAATGTCCAAGTTGAAGCATTTCATCAATAGTTTTTTTGATTTTAAGTTCTAATGAATATTTTGTAAATTTATGCTTATTTAAATTTCTTGCATCTTCTTCTGCTTTTGTAAAATTATCAGGCCATTGACCGACAGCACCTAATGTACAATAATTATCGTTTTTATCATCTAATACAGTTTTAGCTGGTTTAACAATTTGCTGTCTTTTACCCATTTTATGATTATAAACATAATCACCCACATTAAATCCATTTTTAATAGCTTTTAATTCATTTTCACTATCTTCATTTATTTGATTGAATTTTTTAATTTCCATATTTATAATCTTTTTATTTTAATATTAAACTAGTTACAATTTTATCTACATAAAGGTAGATATGAAATTTAATTATCATCTTTCATTTTATTTTCTATTATATCTATTAATTTCCAAACTTCACCATAAGCATCATAATGTAATTCTTCTATTAAAGAATCTATTATATGTGTAACATCAGTAACTTTAGTATCCAATAATACATTTAATAAGTCTCTTTCTGTTTTACAATCATAAACATTTTTTAAAAACCAAATTAAATCATGGATCGTAACATCAATATCAATTGTTTCAGATTCATCTTCTAATTGGGTTTTTAATTTTTCTAAATAGTTATTTAAAGCAACTTTTACATCTTCACTAGATTTAGGTGTCATCTGATCTCTTATTCCTTCATTTATATAATCATTAAATCTGTGTATCGTGTTATACCATCTAAAATTTTTACTTTCATTTGATTCTTTCATAAATTGACTTATATCATGTGCTCTTGAAAAATTACCATCATCTATTGCTTGATTTAATAAATCGTTTAATTCTTTTTGGTTCATATCTTTCAATTCTTTTATTCTATTTCTAATTTCTCCAATATCACCTTTAGTGTGTAATACATATTCATTTTTATCTACATCACCTATTTGTATACCATTTAACATTGCATTAATTCTAGATGGTAATTTATGTTTTATAGGTTCAAGTATAGTATCTTCTGATGGATTAAATTCTTTTTTAATACTATTACCATTAGTATCAAAACCCAATACCATTTTATCAGATAATATAATTATATAATAATATTTCCCTAATATAAGATATTTATAAAATTCCATAGATGTGCTACCAATAATGTCTTTAAATGTGTCTGTTTCTCTTACTTTAATTGCATCTATAACTTCTTTTGGTAAACTTTTATATTCTATATTTTTTAATATATCATAATTAAACCCATCTGAGAAAAAATAAGTATATGGTTTTAAATTACCATATCCATCAAATATATCAATTTCACCATCATTTCTTTCAACACCATAATAAACCATATTATCTTTTTCAAATTTATAAAATTCTTTTTCAGAAATATCATTTTTATCACCTTCATTTATTTGGCTTAACTTTTTAACTTCCATGATATGTTTTTTTTATTTTAATATTGAACTTGTACCAATTCTATCTACATATGGATAAAATTGATTAGCTTCTTCTAATGATCTGATTCCACCTGCTGCTTTAATTTTTACATAATCAGGTAATAATCTTCTTATTTCTTTAACTTTTGATAATTCAGCACCAACATCTTTCATACCTGTTGAAGTTTGTACAAAATCAACATTAGCATTAGTAACGATATTACATATATCTTTTAATTCTTCTAAAGATAAAAGACCACTTTCAATTACAACTTTAAGTATAACACCATTTTTATGACATTCATTAGCAACATCTTTTATTTCTTCTTCAAGTGATGTATAAGATGAATTTTTTAATTCTTCATCATCTTGTGCATAAGCTTTCTTAAAATAATCTAAATCAATAACCATATCAATTTCATCAGCACCATCAGAAATTATTTTAATAGTTTCATTTAATTTCTCATTAGATTTCATTCCACCATCAGGAAAATCTAAGGTTGAAATAACTTTTAAGTCATTATCTTCTATTTCATATGATGTAAAGTCAACAAGGTCAGGATTTACAACTATTCCATAATATCCATTTTCTAATGCTTCATCAATACATTCTTTAACTTTATCTTTGATAGTACCAGGTCTTATTACAGTATAATCAATAATTTTATTTACTTTATTTGCAATAATATCATCTTTGTTTAACTGTACTTGTGCAACTTGTGCATTTTCGTTTACGAATTTTTGATAAGTGCTTATTATTTTCATTTTTATCTTAATTTATTTGTATTTGTATATATTAATTATTACCTTTGTAAAAATAAAAATTTGTAAATATGAGAAATCTATCAGAAGAAGAAATAAAATTCCTTATAATTGGTGTAAGGTTACAAATTGATGAATGTGAAAAGCAACTTCACAATTATGATCCTGATGTTAGGAACATTTATGAAGAAAAGAAAAAGAAATTATATAATATATGGAAAAAATTAGAAACTAATTAAAGAAATGTACTATATAAATATATGAAAAGGAAAAGAGGGATTATATTTGCTGACACATGGGATAAATTAAATCTTAAAGCAATAGGATATTATCACGACCATTGTTATCATCTTTATCGGGGTTTAACAGCAGATATAATGGACAATTACGAATATAAAGAATTAATGGTAGATAGTAAAAAATATTGTCTTATCTACGAAGAAGATATACCATATAATCCTAATGAAAATGAGTAAAAAGAAAAAAGATACAAAATTAGTGTTTAGAAATAAACGAGCTTACTTTGATTATGAAATTTCTGATAAGTTTGAAGCTGGTATTATGCTTCAGGGTACAGAAGTAAAATCAATCAGGGATGGTAAGGTTTCTTTAGTGGGTTCATTTTGCTATTTCAATAGTGATGGTGAATTATTTATTAAAGATGTGGATATTGCTGTTTATGATGATGGTAGCTATAATAATCATGAACCAAAAAGAGATCGTAAACTTCTTATGCACAAGAAAGAACTTATTAAACTAAAAGCTAAGTTCGATGAAAAAGGTTTTTCCGTCATTCCTTTGAAGCTTTATCCAAATGAAAGGAATATATTCAAAGTAGAACTTGGACTCGCTAAAGGTCGTAAAAAAGCTGATAAAAGGGATTATATTAAGGATAGGGAAGTTAAACGAGAAATGAAAGATGCTTTAAGGAAATAATCTTAATCTTTTTTAATAGTTAGTTTCTTTTTGTTTATTACATCCTGTAATTCTTTATTGTCAAATGTTCCTTTCATTTCACTATCTTCCATTTGAACATTTTTCATTTCCCAGTTGTTTCCACCATTGGATGTTTGATAAACATATGTGTTATCACCTTTAATTAATTCAATTGTGGCATTAGTTAGTTTTTCATAAAATGGATTAATGTTATTAATTGCAAATCCTAAAATATCACTTCTTTCTTTTGTTTTTTCATTATAATATTGTAAAACCATAAATCCAGGTTCTTGTAATTCAGTTTCATCTTTATCATAAATTAAAAAGAATTTAAGTGTATAATTATTATCTAATAATGTTTCACTTTCCTGGGTATTTTGTAACTTTCCATGTTTCATATCATTTTTTTCAATATTATCATTAAAACCATTATTGTTAAATAGATCATCAATAATACCTCTTACACCTACTTCATCTTTGTTTATTCTAAATGTTCTGAATATATCAGTTTTACCACCATCTATTGCAGATAGCAATTCTTCAATATCTATCGTTAATTTAGGTATTTTTTTCTCATTTATGTAATTATTATATCCTTTTAGGTGTTTCATATCAAACATTTGTCGTTTTTTACTATACATTATATATAAATATGATAAAATTAAAAACAAATCACATTTAATGATATATAATTAATAAATAAAAAAAATAGAGAGGTTAAAAAACATGTTAATAATTAAAAATGAAAGAGGTGAAAACATTGAAAGAATGTTGAAACGTTATAAGCGTAAATTTGACAGAACTAAAGTGTTAAAGCAACTTAGAGACAATCAACAATTTACAAAGCCATCTGTAAGGAAAAGAAAAATAAAACAGAAAGCTGTGTATGTTGAAAAGAAATTCGGAACTAATAACGATTACTAATGGAATGTCGTGTCTTTAAGTTAGATGTTGGTTGGGGTTATGCATTGTTTCATTTCCCTTTAGAAATAGAAGGGGTAATGGTTAGACAAGAACCTAGGACACAACATATTAAAAAAGAAGATTATATAGGAACATTTGAATTTGATACAGAATATTTAAGTGCAATGGAATCAGATACAATGAGTCACGATTTAAAAGGGGAAATGAAATATTTCTTTCTATATTATATGACAGTAAAAACATAATGAATACATACTACGAATATATAACAACTATAATTAAGGGGATGATATCATCTTCTTATATGGATTTATTTGATCTTAATTTAGATTTTAATTTATTTGTTGAATATTTAGAAAAAATATATCAAATATCTGGGTCTCATTTTGATTATCATATATTTTATGATGAAGAAAATGAAGCTAATAAAGATTTTTCACATTATATAACATTAGATAATGGTATATATGTAGAAATAAAAACTTGTTCTAAATCTAAAATTGAAACTGATGTAATAGATATGACTGATACGACTATACAAAGTGTTATAGCATATTCAAGTCAAGATAATAATAAAAAATTAATAAAATTTATGAATGATATTAATTCATTCGTTATAAAAAATAAAAAGGAAAAAAGTAATGTTTGATAATATTAATAGGTCAAAAATGTCCTTTGAACAATATAAGGAGCTCAAAGAAAAGACTGTAGTACAAAATTATACAGAACGATTTAAATGGGTAGATAGATTTCTTTATGCATTTTCCTGGTTTGGAAATGGTGTATCTATCTTTTTAGCATTTTTCTTTCTACAATCATTATTCTTTGCATCGTTTTCTACAGTAGGAACAAGCATATGGATAACTTTTGGTATAATTTTCTTTTTAACAATGTTTGAATTGTTGAAAAGATATGTATTTGGTATGTTTAGTATGGAATCTATTAAACAGAAGTTTAATATATTTCGGGGGAATATGATAACTTTTATTTTGGGAACAGCAATTTTGGTTGTGGGGTCTTTCTATTTTAGTTTAAATGGTGCAAAAGAATTCGTGGATAATCAGAAATTCTTTGAAACACAAACCCAACAAGTAATGACATCAAAAGTTGATAGTTTAAATAATATTTTTAATGATAGAACAGCAGTATTTGAAAATGAAAATGCTAGTCTTAGGGTTGTAAATGATACATTAAGAAATAAACTTGCTAGAACACCAGATGATTATAGAACAGTTAGAAGGGAATATCAATCAAATATTGATAATAATATGGCTGTTATTAATTCCAATCAAGATAGAATTGATGTGATTAATAATGAAAAATTACAAGCTGTTCAAGAATTAAGATCAAGGGAAACAACTACACTTTCATCTAATTTAAGTGAAAATAAGAAAAATAAAATAACATTTATTATTATATCATCAATTATAGAATTAATAATTATGTTAGGTATTTATTATGATAAATTCTATGGTTGGAAAAGTATTAAAGAATATGAAGAAAGTGTTATTAATACATCAGAATTCAAACAATGGTATAAATATAATTACTTATTAGAATTGATTTTAAATTCAACTAAAGATGTTGGTGAAAAAATTCCATCAACAGGGAATATTTTGGAATTAGCTAGGATTGGTAAAAACCAAGTTACCCCTGGTGAATTTGATAAGTTTATTAAATTATTATACTATTTGGAAATTCTTACAAGAGAAGGTAATAGAAGAATTCTTAATTCTTCAGTAGAAGAATCTAAATTAACATTAAGACATTATTTTAATATAAAGTAATTTATTAGGATGGACGGGGAAGAAGGGTAATTGAGTTTTCAATTGCCCTTTTTTATATATAATAAAAAATATTAATTATTTTATGAAGTATGTTAAATCTTTTGATAATCTTAATGAAGGGAAAAAAGATTTGTTAAGAAAAACAAAAAGAACAGCTACACAAATTATAACTTTACAATCTATCTTAAATTCTTTTTATGCATTATTTATGGATGTAAATGCTATTAAACAAATTTGGAAAGTGGCAAAATCTGAAAATAATTTAATGAAAGTTACAATTGATATTTATAATCATTTTATTGATATAGAAAATATTTTAGCATTACCAAAAGATAAACAACTTAAATATGCTAAAAATTTGGGAATTGATGTTACAAAAGATACAAATGTTATTTCTGAAATTGCACAACAATTATATATTCAAAATTATAAAAGAGATTTGAATGAAGATTTAGAAAATACTATTAAGTATTTAGAAGATGGAACAAACTTTGAAGAGTTTGAAGAACCCCATAAAATATTCTTACAAAAGATTAAGGAAATAAAGGATATTCTTTAATTATCTAGTTAAGTAAATAAAATCAATTTCATCAGTAGATTCTAATTGATATATTGCTACATCACCATTCCAATATAACTTATCACCCTGTGCTACATTAGTAAACGTTCTTGCTGTTGTACCATTATCCCCTGAAAAATAACAATCAGCTATTTTAGTACCATTACCTACATTAACTTCAATTGAATTTACCATAACTCTAATATATGTTACGGGTGTACTACTAACAGTTGTATTGGTTGCTAAATATTGACCAGATGTA
>Ga0210003_1001045_pt1 | contig 24629 bp, 46 predicted proteins | sample LantaG_FD_182804 | JGI IMG/M metagenome (GOLD analysis project Ga0210003, IMG submission 182804) | Deep subsurface microbial communities from Baltic Sea to uncover new lineages of life (NeLLi) - Landsort_02402 metaG (SPAdes) (version 2) | ecosystem: Environmental > Aquatic > Marine > Oceanic >... | reverse complement strand
AAAAGTTGCTTAGGAATGCGTGTTGGCCGTGGAATGTTTTGATCATTTTGTGTCTCCGGGGGTGGTGGTTGCTTGTCTGTGTCTTGTTACATTGGAGCCCCTGGGGTTAATTCCAGGGGCTCGGGGGTTTTCCAGCTTGGAAAGCGGGGGTTATGCTCGGGCTTGTTTGTGCTCGGTTTCTTCGGCTGGTGTCATGGCTCGCCATTCTTCGGTGTCGGGGCCGTTTTCGGTGGCTTCGATGATGGTGGTGATGAGGTCCGCGTGTTGTGGTTCCTCTTCTAGGTAGGAGTCGAGCCGTGCTGCTTCCATGTCGAGGGTTTTTCCGTCGGGTAGGACGCAGACGATTGAGCTTGATCGGCCTTCGGTCCAGTGGCATTTTGTGCCGTCGTTCATGATCCAGGTGCCGCTTGCTTCGTCGCTGTGTTCGAGGGCTGTTTGGATTTGCATTGTTCTTTTCTCCGGGGGTGGTGAGTGGCCGGGGCGGAGTGCCCCGGCCTTGGTTTCTTGTTGCAAGAGTTGGGCTCTCAGCAATTCGGCTCATCGTGCTCGACGAGCAAATCGGTCTGGTCGACGAGCCACGTGACAAGCTCACCAAAGCTCACGTGCTCGAAAACTTCCGTGTCGTTGTTGGAAGCCTCACGAAAGCGGTCCATGCCGACCCCAGTGTTTTCCATGAAAGCTTGTTGATCAGTGGTCAGCTCGACACAAAAGCGGTCTTCAAAAACAAACATCGTTCTCTCCTGGTGGTGTCTCGGGGGCCGGTTGTCGGCCCCCTTCGAAAACTTGTTGCAGTGGCCCGGCCTCGGTCAAATCGAGGCCGGGCGGTTTTCCAGCTTGGAAAGCGGGGGTTATTCTGGGATGGTTTCGAGGAGTTGCCAGACTTTGTGGGCTTGTTGGGTGAGGGTGTTGAATTTCTCGTTTGTTAGGAGGGTGTCGTAGAAGTCGGGGTCGTCGATGCTTGGGTCGAAGGGGTTGTTTGATCCGAGGGGTTTGGTGTCGATGGTGTTGCCGTCGATGGTGACGTTCATGTCGAGGTGGAAGGGGGTGCCGTCCCAGGTTCCGTGGATTTCGAAGTTGAGGCCGGACCTGTCGACGCCGTAGAGGTGGATTTTGTCGAAGCTTCTCATGTTTCTTTTCTCCGGTGGTGATTGTGGCCGGGGCGGGCCGGGGCGGGCCGGGGCGGACTTCCCGCCCCGGCCTTGGTTTCTTGTTGCAGGGGACGACGAGCCGTTAATTCAGACGGGGCGTCGTGTCGATGCAGCTCTCGATCTCGTCGCCGAATTGAGCGTCGGGCCACTCGCCTGTGGCGAGACGGCAGACGAGCTTTTCCAAGAGGCCGCTCATGAAGTCGGTGTGGACGTCGGTGTCCAGGTCGGTCTCAGGCACGCCGCAGGCGTCCATCGTGTCGTAGGCCAGCTGCTCAAGGGCCTCGAAGAGGGCCTCGTTTCGCTCCTGCAGGATCGTTGTGGCGTAGGCGGTCGTTTCGTTGTTGTTGAGCTTGCTCATTCTCTCGTCTCCGGTGGTGGTGTCGCGGGGGCCGGGAATCGGCCCCCTTCTTTTTCTTGTTGCAGGAGGCGGGGCCGCGTTAATTGTGCGGCCCCGCACAACGCTACCGATCAGGCGGCTGCGAGCAGCAGGTGGAGGGTGTTGGCTCCACCCATGCGGGTGACTTCGGCGATGAATCGCTCCTTGGTCATGCGGGTGGTCTTGGATTGCATGGCGTAGTCGATCCGGTAGGACCACTTCCCAGCGTTCCTGCACACGTTGAAGACGCTTCCGTGATTGCTGGTGACCGATCGGCGGATGATGACCACACGGCACGAGTGACCATTCGGGAGCTTCGGGTAGATGGTCGTCGAGTTGTCCTCGAACGTGAACGTCTTGGCTGGAGCGATCCCAGGACCAACGTGGACAGGAGCCAAGGGGCGGATTTCAGGTGAGCATTGAGCCATGGTCGATTCTCCGAGTGGTGGTGAGCCGGGGACGCCCCCGATACCAGACTGTTGCAGTGGGATCGGGTTGGTTAACTCGACTATTGGGGATTAACCCGTTTCGTTCTCTTGCAACAGGAGTGGGCAAGAGAAACCACTACCTACGGAGACGAGAAATGGAATTGTCTGAAAAACAGGCTGTTGTTACGCCACACTTTCGTGTTACTTGTAAGTGGGCTTCCTCTTACAAAAGTCGGCACAAGTGGTTTTCCGAGCAACAAGAAGCTGTAGACTACGCTGAAAGCAGGCTTGAGGCTCTTCGCAGGCACCCAACAGCTGGTCCGAAAATTAACAGCCAAAAGGTTGTTTACGACCAACAGGAAGTAGTCGATTACTCCGGTTCCTGCTCCAGTCCCTCTACTGTGCTTTTTAAACTCGTGAGAGACAAAACCCTGAAGTGGGACTATAGCGGCAAGTTTTCGGTACTAGTTGAACACCGCAAAGCTGGGGATTAACCCGTTTCGTTCTCTTGCAACAGGAGTGGGCAAGATTCCTTCCACCACACGGAGAAAAGAAATGGTTACGATGCACGTGTTACACAAAAAAGTCCGAGTCGGTAAAGCACCACATAACGGTGGCGTCAAGCTGGTGCCTTTGATCGAGTCGAACGAGGCGATCAACTGTCGGACTGGCAAAAACGAAGTCATGGGGACGATTCTCTTTGAGTCCAGTCAAGCTGATCGTGATCGTGTCCTGCAGGCTGTTGCAGAGGAACGAGACATGGACGATCCGACCGATCTGGAGTGGGTCGAAGTCGTGGTCCGTCTTCAGCCGGTTTAACGATCTCGCTCCCGATGCAACAATGGAGCGTCGGGGGCTTCGCTCCGATTCCGGTCGAGTCGAAACCAGAAGGCGAACGTGGCCTTGCTGCTCGGCTAGCCGTGATACCCGATAACCCACTCCCTTCCGCTTTCGAGTGGGGGTGAGAGGCCGGAGTTGGAGCGAAGCTCTCGATTAACGATTGATCCCCTCGTGTAACATGAGTGGGCAAGATTCCTTCCACCACACGGAGACGAGACAATGGGAACGACAATGGGAACGATGCCGGTAACGCTCGAAGAACTCGGTAAGAACATGGGCAAGTGCCTTGAGTGCACGATCGAGTACGATCTTGAACCAGGCGAAAAGCGAACTTGGGACTACCCAGGGTCGCCAGCTCAGGCCCACTTGACGGGGGTCCGAGTCCACGAATACAGCGACGAGAACATCACGCTCCATCGAGAAGAAAAGCCAGAGTGGTTCTTGGTGCTGGATGAGATTGCTGAATCCCTGATCGAGGGGGATTGGGCGAATTTGGAAGAGCGGATCTTCGAACGAGAAGGAGATGCGTACGAGGCGGCTCGGGACGATTACTACGACCGTAAGTACGACGAAATGCGGGGATGTTAACGACTGATCGACCAGTGTAACAAGAGAGGGGCGAGAAAGGCTCGCCCCGAAACCACCACCGAAACCACCACCGAAACCACCACCGAAACCACCACCGAAACCACCACCGAAACCACCACCGAAACCACCACCGGAGACAAGAAATGTCCGAAATGCAAAACTGGTCGCTGGCTCAGCTTGGTTCGTTCTTTTTGGACCAGTACGACGAGCACATCCGAGACGACGACAACATGAGCCTGCTCGAAGAGGCTGCGAAACTTGTGACGGATGAGATCGTTCGTCGAGTTGGTGCGGACAAGGTTCGGCACCTCATGGACTACGCTTACGAGGCATGGGCTGATGCGAAGGGTACCGAGGTGATGGCTCGGTTCTACGAGTTCAAGGCGTTGACTGTCGCTTTCGACGAGCTGAAACAAACGCCAGACACGCCAGACACGCCAGACGACGAGTCCAAGCTATACTGGGGTCAGTAAACTCCGTGGTGGGAGATGGGGAGCCGGGTTAACGCCCGGCTCCCTTTTGAAACAGTGAGATAAGATGGGGTGACAAGCGAGCCATTCAGGACGTAAGAATTGGGCATAATTGAAGCTTGTCGTGGGTCGGCCTGGAGGCCCGCTCTATCTTTTGTTGATCTCGGGTTTGGGGCAAGAACGATCCCGCCCTATTAGACAATGGGATGCCGTGAGAGCTAATAGCTAGTAGCGGTCGGTCAAGCCCGAGATTAACAATCTTTTCCCTCTTGCAACAATCAAGCACGAAACGATTCCACCACCACTCGGAGACGAACGATGAACTTGAACAAGGCACAACACCGCGTCCGCAACACCCGTGGTTCCAGCTTCCTGACACGCGGATCAGACAACTACGACCACAAGGGCCTCAAGAAAGCCCGGCGAGCCCTTGACACCGCGTTGATCGCGGAGCAACTGGAAGAGGCCCCAGTGACCGAGGCTCCAGCCAAGGCGGTCTCGGAGACCTTCCGCGTTGTGGTGACAACCCAGGTCTACGAGAATTACGGGACCCACTGCTGTGAGTGCGAGTCCGACGAGTCTTGCACTTGCAAGCCGTACTGGAAGGCCAAGGGCGGCAACGAGTACGTTCGGGATATCGGGACGATCAGCGAAGTCTTGGCGTTGGGAGCCAAGGGGGTTCAGGCAATCGCGGACGAGGTGTCCAAGGCGGTGGGCGAGAATAATCGCCACTGGCACGAGTACGCCATCAGCTGGTGTTTGCTGTCGAGCACCGAGGAGACCTACGAGGAGCGGGAATTGCGGGAAATGGTCGAAGAGGGTTACTTCGACGAGTCCCATCGTGAGCGGCGATTGGCTGGGAGGGTCCGGTGAGATTAACGTTGTCTCTTCTGATGTAACAGGAGTGGGAAGGGGGTCGAAAACCGATCCCCAAGACCACCACCTTTCGGAGAGACCAGATGCCAGAGCTAATCGAACGAGCAGTTGAAATCGCGATCAATGGCGGGGACATGGACGCTGTGTGGTACAGCTTGAAGGATCAGTACCCAGCGTTCGGTGACCCAGTTGAGGTTCACATGGCGGTCCTTGACGGGGCTGATGTTGATCATTCGCGAAATGTACCCAAGTTAACTCCGTGGTGGGAGCAGGGAGACCGGGTTAACCCCCGGTCCCCTTTTGAAACACTTCAAAGTCAACTCACCACCACTTGGAGACGAAAAATGAGAATCAAGGTTCAAACTTGTTGGACTGGCCACGCTTTCTGCTTTCGAGCCTTAGTTTGTGGGGGCCTGAGGGTTCCAAGTGAGGATGGGGTTTGGACTCGGAAAATCGCCACCGAGATGTTGAACGTCTTAGAGGCTCATGGTTTTGATCGTTCCAAGGTGCGATTTAACCACGTCTAACCCCTTGCAACAGGTTTGGGTAAGCTTCCTTTCACCACTTGGAGATGAGAAATGGCCGATCAAGAATTCGCGAACCAGTTGTTTGTGATCAACGCGATCAAGCGATGTGACATTGCGAGTGACGTCAACGTCTACTTGGAAGCCGGAGAGTTCACCACTGACACCGGTCCTTTGCTTCTGGTAGAAGACGACGAGCGACTAACCGACAAGCTGTGCCAAGGCTACGCGGATGCTCTGTCGGACATTTGCGGGGACAACGAGGACGAAGTGACCGAGAACGCGGCTTTTTGGCTCTTGGAAGAGCTTGGCTACAGGAGCGTTGAGGTTGTGGTCGACGAGGCCGCGACGCTGCGAGATGCGATCGAACAGGCCGACGAGGATTTGCGGGCTATGCGAGCCCGGTTGACCGAGCTTGAGATCAGTCACATAGAGGCGAGATAGGTTAACGCCCGGTTCCCTTTTGCAACAGTTTGGTACGAGACGATTCCACCACCTTTCGGAGACGAGACAATGCGGAAAGAAACAGTTGACGCGATCATGGAAGCGAACGATTGCATCGGGCTTGACCTTGATCGACGCGATGACTACAGCGGTCGCGGGATGTACGGGGTAGAGACTGCTGCGATCGTTGGGGATTCTGGGGAGTTGATGCAGTGCATCGCTCAGGCTGCAGCGGATTTGGTCAAGTCGAATCCGGATGATGACACCCCTCTGGAGGAGTTCATCGAGGATATCGGCAGGATGCGGACCGATTCGATGGGCCGGTCGTCCATGATTTTTTATTAACGAGCTTTTTTCTCTTGTGACAGGTTTTCGAAGGGGCCGGGATCACCGGCCCCGCCAACCACCACCGGATAGAAAAAATGAAGAAAGCCGCTCTCGTCAACACGCTCTCACAAGCTATCACCAACACGGACGCGACGAAAGAAAGCGTCACGCTCTCCCCGCCGCTCCTCGACGATCTTCAAAAAAGGGGGCTCTTTTTCACGCTCCATGACGCTTTCTTGACCGTCAGCTTCGAAGGCGACAGCGAGACGTTCGAGGCGACAGACAGCGACAAAGCAGCCTCCGAAGCTGTGGAAGCCGCCATTTCGATGCTCGAAGCTTACGACGAAGAGCTGTAAGCTTGTGTTAACGAGCTTTTGACTCTTGCAACAGGTTTTCGAAGGGGCCGGGATCACCGGCCCCGCCAACCACCACCGCTTGGAGTTCACAATGAGCAACGACATTTCCGCAATCGACACCAAAAACCGCCTCTGGGACCTGTTGAACGGAGCCGAGGACAAGATGAGCTTTCTGGCCAACGCCGAGACCGTCTTGAACACCGTCCAGTTGACTCAAGGCATGTGGGTCGAGCTGAGCTACTGCTACAAGGTCGTCGAGTTCGCCGAGTTCATCAGTGATCGATGCCGCGAGTACCTTGGCCACTGCCAACACGCGATGACCATCAAGCGGATCGAAAAGGTCCAGCAAGAAGCTTGGACGGTCCGAAGCCACTTCTACCACCTGCAACAAGCCCGAATGGACGTTGCATGGCCCGCATAAACTCCGTGGTGGGAGATGGGGAGCCGGGTTAACCGGCTCCCCGCTTTTGAAACAGTTTGGTACGAGACAATTCCACCACCTTTCGGAGATCCGCCATGAAGTTCCAAGTTTACACATTTTTCGGTCGTGTTCTGAACACTTTCACGGTTCAAAAGGACGAGTTATACCATCGAGCTGCTGAACTTGCTCGAATCGAGTGTGCCAAGCATGAAAAGAATGGCACCAAATGCTGGGTTCGACTCTTGAAGAGTTAACGCCCGGTTCTCTTTTGGAACAGTTTGGTACGAGACAATTCCACCACCTTTCGGAGCGAAGAATGATGACCCAATCACGCAAACCCGTCAAGAAGACCGTCCTCAAGATCTGCCTGTGGCAAGTGAAATCAGGCACCCAGTTCAAGCACGAGGGCGAGACCTACTTGAAGGTCCGAGCCAAGACCGGGATGACCGCCAATGGGAAAGTGGTCACCTTGGCTGATGCGACGATGGTCGAGCCCGTGAATTAACTCCGTGGTGGGAGATGGGGGCCGGGTTAACGCCCGGTCCCCTTTTGAAACAATTAAGCACGAGACGATTCCACCACCTTTCGGAGACGAGACAATGCTGACCCATGAAAACAGCGGTGCTTCCCGCGTCGCTTGTGAGATCATCAACAACACCTTCCTGAGCCTTGACGGATTCGCTGGCTTGCGTCAACAAATGGCTGGCTCTTCCTACACTGCTGAACAGTTTGCAGCCGAGCTTGCTCGAATCGCGGATCGCGAGATCCTTGCAGCAAGTGGGCCTGATTTCCCGGTTGATCCGGTGATTGGTGACAATGACCCATGGTCCATGGATTCGGACGACATGTTCTAAACTCCGTGGTGGGAGCAGGGAGCCGGGTTAACGCCCGGCTCCCTTTTGAAACACTTGAATGGGCAGAACATCACCACCGGAGATTCAAAATGAGCAAAGCACCAAGCACCCCAAACACTTCCCAAGTCACGAAATACCTTGAGTTCGTCGCGACCCTCAAGCAAGTCGCCCCAGTTGAAACCGAGTTCAAGGTTGGTCAAACTGTTGCCTACGTCAACGATTACGGCGTGATCTTCGAGGACATGACAATCGTTGGGTTCGCCAATGACGACAAGTTCTACGGCAAATTCATCCACTTGAACTCCGATTGCTACTGGTGTGCCGTGGCCCCCGGCAGCTTGCGGACAATCGACGAGAATGGGAAATACGAGATCAGACCCGGCGAGATTGTCTACACCAAGCCAGACCTAGGTTAACAAGGCTCTATCCCGTGTAACAGGGAAAGGTAAGATTCACCACCACTCACGGGGACGAGATAATGAGCAAGGGGAAAGAAATCATCGGTGTCATCCGAGGACGGGACATCAAGGCCGCAATCGGCCACCAACCCCACGTAACAGGGACAGGGGTCCACAAGGATAAGCGAACCAAACGGGACCGCACCCGCTCCGATCAACGGCGAAATTGGAAGAAAGAATGGGCCTGAGGCCCTTGTGAGAATTAAAATGAGTGATTTTGTTGACCCTCTAACAGGAAGGTGCTACTACGAGACGCTTCTAAACAGGGAGAACTCGTTCAAGGAACGGTTGGCCGCTCTTCGGAAGATTGATGAGATCGTCGGTGTTGAAACGATACCCGACGATCTCGAATCGATCACCGACGAGCTTTTGCTTGAAGGCACAGAGCCCGATTAACGGGTTTTCCGCTTTTGAAACAGGTTTGGGTAAGCTTTCTTTCACCACCTTGGAGAGATCACGATGACCGCTACGCCTTTCGATCAGACCGACCATGCCGCCTTCGCTGGTGCTGCAAACTTCGACGATGGTCTGCCCCCGTTGGTCGACGCTTCCGGTGCTCACCTGCTCTACGTCGGCTCTGCGACCGGGATCGAGGTCCACGAGTCCGCTTGCGATAGCGACGATCCAGCGGTTCTTGCTTACCATGTTGAGTTCCCCACCCAAGCGGGGTGCAAGAGCTTCATGGCTGGCTTGCCCGGCACCATCGAGGAGCTTGAGGCGATGGGCTTCAAGCGAATTAACTAGCCGGTTGCTCTTGAAACAGGGGTGGGAAGGGGATCAAATCGGTCCCCGCGATCACCACCGGAGAGAGAAAATGGTTAGTTGTGATGATTGTGTGGCTCTTGTTGAAGCGGCTAAAACACGGGGAATGCAAGATGGGGAATTGTCCCTGGAAGTAGTGCTCGATCTCTCACGAGAGATTTCCTCCGATTTTTCGGTTCCACAAGTCCGAGCAGCATATGCCCGAGCAGCTTGTTACTGCCTTGGAGAGCACGTAGCGAACATCGACGAAACCCCTAGTTTGCAACCTGATGCTGATCGGTTAGTCGATCAATACAAAGCATCTTTCACTAGTGACCTTTGATTAACGAGATTCGCTCTCTTGCAACAGGTTTTCGAAGGGGATCAAATCGGTCCCCGAGTCCACCACCGGAGAGAGAAAATGGGACACAAAGCAACTGATCGTGAGATCGCCAGCCAGTTCGAGCGAGTTGAAGTAATCGAAAGTGCTTCCCCCGGCGACCGATTGAGCTTCAATTACACGACCCCTAGCGTCCACACTCCAGAACGCTGGAGAATCTGGGCTAGTAGTTACAATCGGAATCTTCCTTGGCGGACTGCGAAGCTTGAGAAGTTCACGGATCGGCTTGGTAACGAGCAAGACCGATTCACCACCCATGCTGGACATGCGACATTGCGGGAAGCTTTTGAGTGGTTGCAGAAGCTAGATTAACGAGATTCGCTCTTTTGCAACAGGAAAGAGAAGGGGATCGACGACCGATCTCCACCCACCAACCGGAGAGAGAAAATGACGAACGAACAAATTCGCAAGGCAGCCGAGATCGCCATCCATGGAGCCCTCGGAGTCACGCCGGGAGAATGTCTCGCAGAGGTCCACGACGACGACGGGAACCACATCCAAGAAATTGGATTCCGGCTCCGGAACGACAAGCAGGACGGCCAGATCGAGATCTACGTCTGGGACGACGAGGCCGAGACCGAACGGACTCTCCGATTCCAAGTCCGACTCGAACTGGTCGGAATTGACGGGTAGTTCTCTCTTGCAACAGATTTTCGAAGGGGGGCCGGGATCACCGGCCCCCGAGACCACCACCGGAGAGAGAAAATGATTGCCGCAATGAGAACGTTGATTGCTTGTCATGCCACACGTGGCGACGGTACGGTTGAATGGTATGAGGGTCCGTTGGGGCCAGTGACTATTGCTACGATCAAAAGGATCAACAGCGAGAATCCTGGTATGATGGTCATCAACCCAGATAATCGCCCCCAAGAGGACGATGAGAATTGGTGTCGCACGCCCAAGAAATCTGACGAGGATTTCGCAGCTCACCTGTTGTGGTGGGCTGCTGGATGTCCGGATTAACGAGGATTCTCCCATCGCAACAATGGAGAGAAGGGGGCCGACAACCGGCTCCCGAGACCACCACCGGAGACGCGACAATGCTGGCTGAACGACTCAAGACGATCGAAACCGAGTTGGTTGAAATCGACAACCGCATGGAGTGGATGCAAGACAACTACTCCGGTTGCGATTGGTGCTGTGGGGGAGGGGACGACGAAATGGCCGACCTCAACAGCCGCAAAACCTACCTCCAAGCCGAGAAAGCCAAGATCGAGTTGGCCTTGGCTACCGACATGAACTCGAATGACATGTTCTAAACCCAACCAACCACAGGGGGCCGGGTTAACGTCCGGTCCCCTTTTGAAACAATCAAGCACGAAACGATTCCACCACCACCCGGAGATTGAAAAATGCACACAAGCAAAGAAATCCTCGCCGCCTCCCTTGCAAACGCCCGATTCATGGTTCAAGAAAACATGCGGGATTCGGATGCTTGGCTCTATCGCGGCCTCCTTTGTATATTTGATCGCCAAACAGCCGACGAGCAAAACAGCGAGACCACCAAGCACGACAACGGTGTTGGATTCAGCGGCACAGACGCCCAAATCCTCTCCAGCTTCGCACAACAAGTCATCGAGTTCAACGCAGGCAAGAGCAAGTTCAACCACCCACTCTCCTTGCGTCAAAAAGAACTCTGCCGACGCAAAATGAACAAGTACGCCATGCAACTCGTCCGGATCGCCCGAGCCAAAAGAGACGCCGAACTGCAGCGAGCCGCGAACGATGCAGAACTGGCCCTAGTCGAAATCGAAAGCGACATGGGCTACCGAGACTGATCGGCAGGCAGCTAGTGGCATCCAACGTCCTTAACTAGCCCGCTTGCTCCGTTGGGGGTTGAAACATGACCCCAACGGGCTTTCCCCGCTAACCGGGAAACGTTGGCTATAGCCCGGTTAGCGATTTTATCTTAACGCGAGATCGACCCTTGCAACAAGAAACCAGACGATTCCACCACCTTTCGGAGACCCAAAATGAACGAATCAATGCTCCAACTCCTCATCAGCATGACCAACAACCGCCCACTACACTTCGTGGGCTCCGACTCCATCGAGCGAACCGGAGTTGTCAACTCCATCGAAGCTGAAGACGGCACCCGCACCGGCTTCAACATCGGCATCATCGAAACCGAAATGGTCAAAAGCCAACCCAAAAGCAAATTCAGCACCATCTACGTCAAACGCCCCATTGGCTCTGGCCTCACAAAATCCGACCCAATCAGAACAATGCGATAACTCCGTGGTGGGAGCAGGGAGACCGGGTTAACCCCCGGCTCCCTTTTGAAACAGTAGAAAGAAGGGGCCTGACTCCCAGGCCCCCACCACCACTTGGAGACGAGACCTTGACACTAGCCACACTCAAAGTCACCCCACACGTAGTCAGCGGCACCGACAAAGGCGGAGAAGACCTCTACCTCTGCTTCGAGTGTACCGAACAAGGTGACACCCACGAAGTCACCCCAGAAGACGGAAACGTCAGCTGGGACCTAGAGTTCGACGACGAAGGAGAAAAAGTCGTCAAGCTCTCTTGCGTCACGGACCACTACGAACACGAGTGGGAAGGCACCCCAGGAGACCTCCTCGCCCTCGCCGTAGAAAACGGCCTCCTAGAACCAAGCCAGTGGCAGTGGTACGGCAAAACCCCCGAAGAACCCAAGAAACGCTGGAAGTACCAACACTACGTCACCGGAAACGCAGACTAAACTCCGTGGTGGGAGTGGGGAGAGGGTTAACGCCCTCTCCCCCTTTGAAACAATAGAGAGAGAAACAAAATTATTGTTTTGTCTCTGTGTCATTGGGAACCAATTTAATGAAATTATCGACCATCAATGAGGGAATCATCAATGAGGGAGGCTTATCAAGAGTCCTTTCACACGTTGAAAACAATTACTTCACCGTCTTGACAGCGTTTCGTGGTGATTACACGTTAAAACAAAATCGACAACGAAACGCCGATCTAGAACGAGAATTCCGTGCCATTGGTGCAGGCGGGATAAAATTGATTGGACATTGGCAAGAAGTACCAGACGGAGAATGGTTCGGCAGGAACCTATCAGAGATAAACCCAGAACTTCTCACAGACACCATCGAAGAATCCTATCTTGTTCCAATGCCCAAAGGAATGAATAACAAGGACTTTTTGAACTGGACCGTCCAAACCATTAACAAGTTCAATCAAGACGCTGCAGTGTTCGGAACACCCGGCGAGATCTTCCTAGTTGACAAAGCCGGAGACCTCATCAGCATCGGTAAAGGAGTAAAGGTCGACACTATCGCCCAAGCCTACAGCACCATCAAAGGCAAGAACTTCATCTTCGAGGGAACAATGGGGCCTAGCAGCAATGCCCACAGACTCTTGTTGCAAAAGAGAGGAATCGGCTGGGTTTGACGGGAGCCGGGTTAACTCCTGGCCCCCTCCTGCAACAAGAAAAGGAAGGGAGCCTGGGAATCAGGCCCCGCGATCCACCACCTTTCACGGAGACATTGTAATGAACAAACAAATCTTCGCCTTCCTCGCCACCTTCCAAGTCGTCCGCATCACCGAAGCCTACACCGGCACTCAAATGGGCTCTTACCAAGTCGACTCCGAAGGCAACCTTAACAGCCGTTGTACCACCTTCCAAGCTCTCGAACTCGATCGGATCGCCGAAATCCGCTTCCGAGCCAACGAGAACCCAGAAATCTACTACGAAACTAATGACTCACGCAAAATGTTCAAGGCCCTCAATATGAGCAATCTTGAACTATCCGCATAAACTCCGTGGTGGGAGCAGGGGAGAGGGTTAACGCCCTCTCCCCCTTTTGAAACAATCTGGTAGACAATCCCGCCCCCTCTCACCAGGAACTGAAAATGAAAAAAGGCTCAAAAGTCGTCCTCGTCAGCGTCAACCCAGCTTGGCCCACCAAACCCGCCAAGCTCAACATGAACCAAAAAATCGGTTGCAAACCCGTCAAAGTCGGAACCGAAGGAACCGTGCTCGGAACCCAAATGGGAACCGGCAAAATCCTCGTCAAATTCAAAGGCCGAAGCTGGCCAGCCGTTTGTAACCCAGAAGATATCAAAGCCCAACCAGCCTAACCATGGAAGACGACGAAGACTACAGCCACGTAACACCCAAAAACTGCAAAGCATGCGGGGACAAGATCCCCCTTGCCCGCCTAGACGCCCTCCCAAAGACCCAATTCTGTGTCAAGTGTACCGATGGGAACACAGCCCCCAAAGTATACGACCCAGAAGTCTACTGTGCGAAAGCCTCCCAAAGCTGTTCCAACGGTTTCGCTCCATCAGATTAACAACAAACTCACTCATGAAACAAGGGATCAGAGCGGGAGACACCCTCCCGCCAATCCCCTAGAACAGGAACCCACCAATGGAAACCGGATCCCTCAAAGCCAAGATCGCATCCGAAAACCGCGTCAACGCCCTCGTCAACGACTACGCCCCAGCCATCTTCAACAACGCCAAAGACCTGGTGGGCAAACCAGTCTTCAAAGCAGACGGAAGCCTCAGGCTCGACGCCCTCAAGATCCTCGACCTCCCCAAGGTCAACCACCCAGACACGCTGTTCCTGAACCGCTCCAAATACAACCTCTCTTTCACCTTCAAAACCTGCTGCCAAGAACCACACGAGAACCCAGCATTCAGTGACCACTGCTCATACGCCGAGACGACCGTCTACATCGGAGACGTCGAAAACGGCATCCTCGTGACACTCAAAGACCCAGAACCGCCCCACAAGACCGATTACACTCTCAAAGAAGTCCGAGCAGCCCAAGCAGAAGCCGCCCGAGCAAAAGAAGCCTACGAAAAGGCCCGAGCTGCTTGCTTCCCATTCGGCGAGACTTGACGATCAGTTCGCTCTTGAAACAGGTGGGGGCTACTTTTCCAGTTTGTAAAACACATCTACGACAAGAGCCGGGGTGATCAACAGGACCACCCCGGCTCAACCCAACCGAGAACCTAATCGGCGTCAACCTTATACAAGGGGATCGGGCGTTAACCCGGCTAGACTACTTTTCCAGTTTGGAAAACACATCTACGACAAGAGCCGGAGCGACCCCACAGGACCACCCCGGCTCTCACCCACAGGACCACCCCGGCTCTCACCCACTATCCGCCGAGACCGAGTTCCATAATCTCGTCCCAGTCGGCCTCGAATTGCGTCATGTCATCCCAGACCTGCTCGCCATACCCGTTCCAGTCCCAATCGATCTTGATCTGACCATCTTCGAGCCGAATCTCTCGGGTCTCGTCGCTGTTTTCGACCTCATCATAGGGATTGTCCATCCCGAACTCGTAGGCATCCGGTCCGATCTGGTCGGCGTAGATTCCGTCGATCCAGGTGGTGAATTGGTCGCGTGTGATCATTTTTCGTGTCTCCGGTGAGGGTATCACGGGGGCCGGGAATCGGCCCCCCTCTCACATGTCACAGGAGCGGACGCACGGTTAATTCCGGCCCCCGCCCACCCAGGCTCAACTCGCCACAGGAACCAAGCTCTCGAAGCTCAACACCGTCTCAGGCTTGAAGCAACGCCAAGCATTCTTGTCCAAGTCTACGACCGTGATCACGCTCGGGCTGCTCCCATTCGTCCCAGCTCCACCCGCTGCCTCGATCGCCTCGTCCTCACGGCTGCAATTCATGACGCGGATCGTGCCATCCTTCTTGCGGAAGGTCACACGGCAAGGACCAGCAGCCAACATCTCATTCCAATTCGCCATTGTCTCGTCTCCATCGTGGTGGTGGTGTCGGGGGCAAGCTTCCCGCCCCTCTCTCCCACCTGTTGCAGGGGAGAAAGGCCCGTTAATTCGCCCCAACAAAATAAACGAGAACCGGGCTCTTGCAACAGACGGGAAAGGAGGACGGACGGGGAACGGGAAGACGGACGGGGACACCCCCACTGAGTATGGTCTATACTATACCATGTGGGATAATATCCCCCTATACCCGGCTCAATACGAAAGTCGGCGAGACAAATATTTCCTCGCACGTGAGATTAAATTTTCGGGGTCGAAATATATAATATAATATTTTTCGAGATATACCCGATGGGACCCGGAACGCGAGCATAGCCTTTTTCACATGGAGAAATTTTCATGAACTCTGAACATATGTTGACTGTGGCGGAGTTTTATCATTTGCATCATCTTGAGAATGTTGTGCTTCTTCAGGCGGTTGATGGTGGTGAGGCGACGAGTGCGGCGATTGATGATCTTCATGAGGCTGAGAAGCGTTATGGTGTTTTTGGGGTCGAGGTTGAGTGTCCTCGGTGGCAGAAGGCTCCTTCGGCCTTCGCACCCGGTCCCACTTTTATCGAGTTGAATTTGGTTAATTATTCGACTGATGATGTTGAGCAGTTGAATGATTGGGCGATTAATGCTCATTTGTCGCAGGAACGGGCTTCTGATGTTTTGAGGGATTCTATTACTCAATTGTCTCTTGTTACTTGGATTCTTGAGCGGAGTGGTGATCCTGCTATTTCTTTGTCTGTTGTTAATGCTGAGATCGATCGTTTGCGGGGTCTTTTGGTTCTTTTGCGTGGTTGATATTATATAGTGGGATTTTGTGAGATATACTCGATGGGACCCGTGAAATGAGTGATATTGTTAGATCATATGATATTGTTGGTGATAATGGTCATATTTGGTCTTATGTGATTGTTGAGCATACTCATGGTTCTTGTGATTTTGCGTTTAAGGCCCATGTTGTCGATGTTTTTGCTTCTGGTAGTGGTGATACTCCTGCTGAGTGTGCTTTGAGTATTGCTAAGTCTTTGGAGCATCAGGCGAGGTTGATTCGTGATGCTGTTGCTCGTGGGTGATTCTTTCGCGGTTTGTACGTGTTTATGGTTGTCTTTTAGACGTTTATGGGGGTTGTACTATGGCGAGAAGTTTTGAGAAGCAAAAGGTCACGAGGGAGGTGGCTGTTGTTACTGCTATTTCTTGTGATATTTGTAAGAAGGCTGGTAGGTTGTCGGATCAGTCGTTTGGTGATGTTGATGATTTGAGTGATGTGGCGGAGTGTGAGGTGTCTTGTACGACTGGTGAGCAGGGGTATGATTATGGTGATAAAACTATTTTGAGGTATGATGTGTGCCCTGATTGTTTTAGGGAGAAGATTATGCCTTTGTTTGAGGCTCATGGGGCGGTGGCTCGGGTTGAGGAAGTTAGTTATTGATTGGTGGTGTTGTTATGGCTTTTTTCGGTGGGGAGAAGGTTTGGTATTTTACGGTTTCGATGTTTGGTTGTTTTTTGCGTTCTCGTGATGTTGGTGGGCCTGTGTATGAGGCTCTTTTGGGTGAGTTTGTTGATGTTGGGTATTGTCGTGTTGGGTATTGTCGTGTTGGTGGTAAGGGGTATAGGTTGTCTGGTGGTGCCGATGTTGATACGGTGCTTGAGTGAGCAGTGTTAAATTGGGGGTTTGGTTTGATGGCGGGTATGTCGAAAAGCGGTGGTTTTGAACCGAGTTATGTTGAGACTTTTATGGGTGGGCGTTTTAAGCTTGGTAACCCTAAGACTGTGGGTGAGTTGAAGCGGGTGCTTCGTGAGATGCTTGTTGAGCTTGATGGGTGGGGTGGTGATGAGACGCCGATTGGTGAGGTGTGGGCCAAGGGCGATAAGATTGATGTGACGTTGAGTGAGGGGATCACCCAGTGAGGTTCTGGGTGATTTGACGTCTTTGGTTTAGAATACTTCTTGCCAGAGTGTTCGGGCGGATCGTTCGCGGAGTTTTCGGTTTCCGCGTCGTGATAGTTGTGTGAGTTGGATTAGTTCTGGGTTTGCTACTATTCCGCTGAATAGGTAAGTTATAATTGGGACTGGCAGCGTGATTGGCTGGCCAAATGAGTCTGTGATACTGCCTTTGGGGCGTATTTTGTTGGCGATTACTGGTGCGTCTCGGAATATTTGTACTGTGCTCATGGTTTTGTCTCCCATGGTATCTTTGTTTTGGCAGTGTCGAATTGGGTTGTTGTTTTGGTGGGATATATTCGTTAAGTATTATCACTGCTGAATTGTGTGTTCGTTTTGTTTTAGATATACCGAAAACCAGTTGCTAGGAGTAGATTATGACAATGACAGAAAGAGCTTTTAAGGTACGATCGGGGAAGATCATCCGGAAGCTTAAAGAGATGTCGGTAGAGTGTGATAGTCCGAGTTTTTATGCATTTGGGCTTCGGGTTGATTTCATTGTGAAGGATTATTTTCCTGAAGAGGTGGATTCGAACCGTTTCTTTAAGAGCGAGTTTTTTGAGCCTTTTTATGAGGCGTTTGTGGCGAAAGCGAGGGAGTATTTTGGGGGTTCGGCTCTTGTGGAGGGGAAGGATAAGAGTGTACCTTTGCCTAAGCCGGTTAGGATATCGCCTAAGACGGGGCCTCGGAAAAAGGCTGTTAAAAAGCTTGTGGTGTCTGAGGTTAAGGTGATTGATGGGCCTAAGGGTCGTCGTCATATGAGTCCTGAGTTGAAGAAGGCTATCAAGTCGGCTAGGCCGTTGGTGGGCAAGTCGGATGCGGTTGTTGATTCGGTTTCGAAGTCTGTGGGTTTTGATCGGGCTGATATTGTTTTTTCTTTCGATGATACTGGTTCGATGAGTGCTTGTCGGCATACGGTTCGGAAGATGATTAATGAGTTGAGTGCTGAACTACTTGTTGAGTTTGGCGATAAGTTGAATGTTGGTGTGATGATTCATGGGGATTATTGTGATCCTGGTGATCCTTGTGTGAGTCTTCCGTTGAGTAAGGATTGGGTTGGGATTAAGCGGTTTCTTGATGAGTCTCGTCGGTATCATGGTGGCGATGCTCCTGAGTGCTATGAGCTTGCGTTGAAGATGGCTCAGGATTTTGATTGGCGGGCGAAGGCTCAGAAGATTCTTGTTCTTATTGGTGATGATGAGCCGCATGAGACGAGTTATCGGTTGAATAAGGGTGCGATTGATTGGGTTGATGAGACGACGAAGTTGGCTGATATGGGTGTGCAGGTTGTTGCTGTGCAGGCTTTGAATCGGTCTTGGGCTGATTATTTCTATCGGCGGGTTGCTCAGTTGACTGGTGGTTATCATTTGCGGTTGACGCAATTGAATCAGATTGCTGATCTTCTTCGGGCGATTTGTTATAATTCGTGTGGTGAGCTTGGTGTATTTGAATCTAAGCTTAATCGGGTTTCGAGTGGTAGTTCACCGGCTTTTAAGCGGAATCTTGATGTTCTGGCTGGTCGTGAGTCCAAGGTTGGGTTGGTTGAGGGTTTGAGTGAGTTTCAGATGTTCACGGTGGATAAGGATGTTCCGATTCGTGAGTTTGTGACTTCGATGGGGTTGGAGTTCAAGAAGGGTTGTGGGTATTACGAGTTCATGAAGCCTGAGACTGTTCAGACTTATAAGAAGGTTGTTGTGCAGGATCGTGCGACTGAGGTGTTTTATCCTGATTTGGCTGGTCGTGAGTTGTTGGCGTTGCCGTCGAGTGGTAATGTTCGGATTAATCCGAAGAGTTATGATGATCAGTATCGTTTCTTTATTCAGAGTACCAGTTACAATCGTGTTCTGAAAAAGGGAACGACTTTCCTTTATGATGATCGGTCTTTGGTAGCAATTTAATTGGTGGAATGATGTCTAAATCGTTGGAAATTTTTGAGAATAGTCTCGTTGAGTGCGAGAAAGATCCTGTGGCCTTTTTTGGTAGTAATCCTGATGGTAAGCTTCGGGAGATCCAATTGGCTACTCACCCTGATCTTTACGTGCATGATCCGGCTGTGATGAAGCGTGCTACTCAGATTTTTCAACAGTTTTCGTCGTTACGTGATTCTGTTGATAAGATCGAGCACATTGGTGATTACCGGGTTATTAAGGAGATCGCACTTGGTGATTTGTGCCATGTGTACCGTGCTGTCAAGAATGGCCAGCAATTTGTCATCAAGAAACCGCGTGTTAAAGCCAAGGCTTTTATTAAGAAAGAGTTTGAGACTTGTCAGAAATTGTCGAGTGGGTCTAGTATCCACTCGATGATGATTCCGAAGCCGGTTGAATTGTTCGAAGGACAGATGCCGGTTTATGAGTGGCGTGATAACTTGATTTCTGGTTCAGAAGTTATTGCGAAGTTTGGGGATACTCTTGATTCTCGTCATATTATTTGGATGTTCAAGAGGACATTGATGATTTTGGGTTTTGCTCATAATGAGGGTATTGTTCATGGTGCTGTGACGCCTGATCATCTTTTGTTTTCGAAGCCTGATCATGGGTTGATTGCTTGTGGTTGGGTGCATTCTGGTGAGTTTGGTGGGGCGATTAAGGTTGTTCCTGCTAAGTGGAAGCATTATTATCCTGAGGAGGCTTTGAAGGACAAGAAGCTTTCGACTTCGTTGGATATTTTTATGGCTGCGAAGTCGATGCTTGATATTGGGGGTGTGAATCTTCATCCTCGTGTTAGGCGGTTTTTGGAGTCTTGTCTTCTTCCTGTGCGTATGCGGCCTGATAATGCTTGGGCTTTGCATGACGAGGTGAAGGAAATGGCTCGTGATGTGTTTGGTAATGCGAAGTTTTTGGTGTTGACATAATTGCCCGCGTATTGTTTGGTTAGACGATTTGATTTCTCTCTTAAGGAGTTAGTGTTATGGGTGGTACGAGTTGGGACGATGATCATTATTCAAGCCGTTCGTCATTGCGTGCAAAGACTGGTGCTCCGGTTTTTGCTTACAGTGCTGCGGTTAGTTCCGGCAAGGTCGAAGCCAAGGCTCACGACAAGCTTGATCCAACGAAGTTTAAGGCTGGTGTTCGTGAGTGTCGAGATAATCCGACTCATCCGATCACGACGCCAATTGCGATTGGTCTTGATGTGACAGGTTCGATGAAGACTGTTCCGAAGATGATCCAGGAAAAGTTGCCTCAGTTGATGGGTCTTTTGGGTCGTAAGGGCTATGTTGAAGGTCCGACGATTTGTATGGCTGCGATTGGTGATGCGATGTATGACCGGGTGCCGATGCAGATTGGTCAGTTTGAGGGTGGTATTGAGATCGACGATGATATTTCCAATCTCTACCTTGAAGGTGGCGGTGGTGGTAACTCGATCGAGTCTTATGAATTGTTCATTTACTTTCTCGCTCGCTGTGTGAAAGCCGATCAATTCGAGAAGCGTAACAAGAAGGGTTATGCTTTCATCATTTGTGACGAAGGTCTTGACAAGACGATTCAAGCTAGCCAAGTCGAACAAGTCTTCGGCCAGAAGCTTCAAGCGGATCTTGATACTGCTGAGGTTCTTCAGGAAGCATTGCAGAATTGGAATATTTTCTGTATTGTGCCGAATATGACGTCGCATTACGACAGTGAGCCGATGAAGAAGTTCTGGCGGGAACAATTGTGTCAGAATGTTTTGATGCTCGATGATCCGAATGGCATCACTGAGATGATCGCTGGTACGATTGGTGTTGTTGAAGGTTCGGTCGATACCGATGAATTGGTTGACGATTTGACTTCTTCTTCGACAAGCAAGGGAACTGCTGAGAGCGTTTCGCGTGCTTTGTCGACCGTTGCCCCCGGTGGTGCTATTTCCAAGATCACTGACGGTGGTTCGACTGGTCTTGCTACTCTTGACTAGTTTGCTTTGTTGAATTACAGTCTGTCCTCAATGGCTGGTACGCAAGTGCCAGCCATTGCTGTATTAACATTTTGAGCCACGGAGTAACACGATATTTTCCGTTCTATTTAAGGAGTGAGCATGGCTAATAACATTATAACGGTTGGGCTTGGTTGGGGAGACGAAGGGAAAGGAGCAACAGTCGATTTTCTGTGTCGGGCTTATAAGTCCAAGACTGTTATTAGATACAGTGGTGGTCACCAATGTGGCCATAACGTGGTAACAGAGGATGGAAGATCACACACCTTTTCACAGTTTGGTTCTGGGACATTGGCCGGAGCTAATACCTTCTTGCTTCGAGACGTTCTCATTGAGCCTCATGCTCTTTTTAATGAGTCTGTTCATTTGGAGAAACTTGGCGTCAACAGACCTCTTGATAAGCTTTGGGTTCATCCAAAATGTGTAGTGACCACGAAGTATCATCGTTTATTCAATAGGGCTTTGTCGGCTATTGAAAATAATGGGACGTGTGGTCTCGGGATTGGATTAACACGGTTTACGGCTTTACGTGGTGTTTCTGTCTATCCGAATGACGACTTGGATACAATTATGGACAAGTTGTACCAAATTCGAGCTATTCTCGAAGATCATTATTACTCTCGTGACTCTGAGAATACGGCTGGTTTGGTCGATTTGTTGAAGACGACGGAAGCTAATCATGGATTGAGTGTGCCGAGAGTGGCCCACAACTTACACGATGCCTTGAGACGTATTCAGGTTTCCGAGCCTCATTATGATGATGAAACTGTTGTTTTCGAAGGTGCTCAGGGGATGGCTTTAAATGAGTACACTGGTTACAATTCCAAGGAAAGCACTTGGGGCAATGTGACAATCCGTAATGCTCTTGAATTTTTGGAAGAAGGCGGTGGCTCTGAAAAATGCCACGTGTTAGGCATTGCCCGTTGTTACGCGACTCGTCATGGTGGAGTTCTGCCTTGGCCAGAGATTCATGGGTTTGGTGATCCTGGTAATCCTGACAATCCTTATCAGGGTAAGATTTATGCTTATCGTTGGAATATAAATTATTTAGAGTGGTGTAAGGCAACTTCTTGCACTGACAGTGTTGCTTTGAACCATCTTGATCATGCTCAAGAGTTGGGCCTTGATCACACGGAGGTGTGTCGTGTGAGGCAGCTTTGTGATCCTGTGAGTGTAGTTGGTCGTGGACGTTCTGCGGTCGACAGGACTATCGAGAAAGATCGTATTGTTTTCAACGATTTGGGTTTATATGATCCTGTTTAACAAAAGCTTGAAAGTACCGTTCTGTAGTGTCGTGGTTGGTGTGATGTTTTGCACGAATCCAATGTGTTGGAAGTATACCACAGGAAAGAATGGTTCTAATTGGGTCTTATTTGGGGTGGTTTACAATCCAGCTAGGGCTGACGATGTTCGGGTTTTGGCTTTTCATTGTGGTCCTTTGGCATTCAGGATTGGTTGGCATCGTTAATATCCGAACCATGAGTATTCAGCTTTTCCCCCGCCGATGAACCATGATAGTTCGCTGAATGATGATCTTTTGGAGAGTATTAGTCTAGAACAATTGCTTAGGTTATAAAGATCGATTATCGATCTTTGGCTTGATCTGCTTGGTTCTAGATTTTGTATTCCTTCTTTATAGAACCATTCTTGGACTTTGATATTGTCACAAGCGACGTAAGCATTGTTCAAATTAATTTGTTTTAATTGTGTGATGATTCTATCTGGTTTTATTGCATTTATTGTGTCATACCAAGTTCTGATATGAATACCTAATCTATAACCAACCTTGATTTGTGGTTTTAAATGATCTGCTGGTTGGAACAGTTTAATTATTTCGATGATCTCTTCTTTCAGATCTGGTGGAAGGTTATTGTATTGAAAAGTGATTTCTTGGGGGTCGGTTAATTTGGATGATGTGATTTTCCATGAATTAATGGAATGATCTAGTGTCGGCCCTATCGTTCTGACTACGAAATCTCTCGGTTCGAACAATTTTTCGAAGAATGGGATTATTCCATGTTCGCCATTGTATCTTGGCCAAAACATTTTAGCGTCTGGCCACATCCTTCGTGCAGATACGAATGAGTTGATTCGGTTTCCTATTCCACTTAGATTGGTTGATACGTGCATGAACGTAGTATTCCTTATTGCCGATGATCTGAATGATAGTCTCGGTTGTTATGGTGGTCCGACCAAAACACCATTCATAGACGAATTCGCAAAACATTCTATTCGTTTTACAAATGTTTCAACTCCGGTGCCGTTATGTTGCCCAGCTCGGACGGCATTGTTGACTGGAATGGCCCCATGGAAGTCGGGGGTTTATACTAATTATCAATATTTTAGACGTAGCCCCACCCTGGAAAATGTCGTCACGATGCCGCAAATGTTTCAGCAGCATAATTATATGACGATTTCGTCTGGTAAAGTGTTTCATAAGAATCGTGGCCCGTATGAAGATACACCAAGTTGGGATATTATCAATCACACTATAGGTAATGGTGGTCATCCACATCCTAAGAAGGTATTGTCACACGGTTTTCATGATAAAGTCGCTGTCAATTATTATAAAAAGGCTTTTGATTTTGCTCCTATTGAACGCGATAATTGGAGCACTGGCGATTATAGGAATGCTTATTGGATTACTGAGCTTTTGGATCGTTCCTTTAGTCGTAGCACATTTATGGCTTATGGGAGTTCAATGCCTCATATTCCATGGTATGTCCCGCAGAAATACTTCGATCTTTATGATCTAGATAGTATCCAACCACCTGTTGAACAAGCTAAAATCTTCGACGCTTTGCCCCATAGAGCCAAGATTCAAGCTGAGTCTTGTAAATTCACGCCATTGTTGTTGGAATATGATCGGTTGAAACATGCTTTACAGGGGTATTATGCTTCCGTTTCCTTTGCAGACGAATGTCATGGTATGATTATTAATAAGATCATGAATTCCAAGCATCGAGATAATACTATTATTATCTTGACTAGTGATCATGGTTTTCATCTTGGTGAGAAATTGACTTGGTGTAAGTTTAAGCCTTGGGAAAGGGCTGTGAAGATTCCGTTGTTTATTCGGATTCCTGGTATGGAGATGGGTGGTATTTGTGATTATCCAACTAGTTTGTTGGATATTTTTCCGACATTGGCCGCGTATTTTGGTTGGGAACATCCACATACGCTCGATGGTGAAAATTTGTTACCGCATTTCGGTAATTCTATTAGAAAGAATAGAAATGTGGTTTGTGCCAGTTGCTACAATGCTTTTTATACGGTCCGAGATCGAAGATTTAGGTTGATTAAGTGGACCACTGGTGATATTGAACTTTATGATATCCAAAATGATCCTGGTGAGAGAGTCAATTTGGCTGTTGATAATGAGTTTTTGCCAATTATTGAATCTATGCAACGAAGTCTTCCGACTCATCCAGCACCTTCTCTCCCTGAAATACCTTGATTTCTTTGTACCAGCCTTTATCTAATGATATTTCATAATTCAGGTGGGGTTGATGTGGACCCCATTGATTTCCGATTTTGTTCCATTTTTCGCACAATTCTCGGTTTTTCTTTGTGCTGGTGTAAATGTCATCTTTCGAATTGTAGTTTTCCATTCTTCGAGAGTTGCCATGTGGCAAATGGAAAATTGTGCCATTCGGAAAATCGTGTCTTTCTAAACCGTTATTCGTTAGTCGTATGAATAAGTCTAAATCTTCGTGGCCGTAGGTGTTATATCTCTCATCGATTCCACCGACTTGCCGATAGTCTGAAGCTTTCATCATGAAA
>Ga0210003_1001043_pt1 | contig 24672 bp, 22 predicted proteins | sample LantaG_FD_182804 | JGI IMG/M metagenome (GOLD analysis project Ga0210003, IMG submission 182804) | Deep subsurface microbial communities from Baltic Sea to uncover new lineages of life (NeLLi) - Landsort_02402 metaG (SPAdes) (version 2) | ecosystem: Environmental > Aquatic > Marine > Oceanic >... | reverse complement strand
TGAAACAGTTTCTGCGATCAGTGGTTCAAGCACCTCATATGAGAGTCCGGCTTTTGCGGTTATCTCCTTCCCTGCTGTAAGCATATGATTAACAAAATTACAAACAAAAACTGCCGCCAGGTGTAACAGTTTTCGATGCTCTTTATCAACAACATAGACCTTCCCGCCAATAGATTCTGCAAGGTCCGTAAGCATAGCTTCCTTTTCAGAACTGCTTGCTTCGAGAAAAAATGGAAGATTGCTGAATGAGATTTTTCTTTCTTTGGAGAATGTCTGCAAGGGGTAAAACACACCGGTATGTTTTAAGCGTGAAGGAAACACCTCAAGACCAAAGCTTCCAGCCGTATGAGCTACCAGTGTATTTTCAGGACATTTAATACTGCTCAGAACTTTTTGCAGCCTATGATCAGGGACTGCAACAATTATAATATCAGCCGGTTCCTCAAAAGAGAGGCTGGCAGACCATGAAGCGCCACATTCATCAGCCAGCCGTTTCGCTCCGGTTTGCGATTCAGATACAATATGGCGGATATTAATCCCCCTGGAATACATCTCCCTGCAGAGAGCTCCGGCCACCCTGCCTGCACCTGCAAAGGAAAGGTTGTATAGTGCCATGGGGAGTTTTACTTTTTGCCGTACAAATAGGACTTCATCCCGGTGATCTCTATATTATAGATTTTATAATATGAGTAGGAGTAAGAATTACTGCTGTTCATCATATAGGTGCAATCCCAGAAAACATCTCCTGATATAAGAACCTGCTCCTCACCGGTCAGATCTGTATAAGTAGGATACATTTCTTCAGGATTGCAGAAAATATAAGTATCGTAGTAAATTCCGTTATAAATTGAAAAAGAAGCAGTTTGGCCGTTTGAACTATATGATATTGATGAATAAGCCATCAGTTCATTGTCAATTGAAAAGAGAATATCTTTTCCGCAACCGCATTTTACCTGCTTCTTACAACCCTGAAAGAAAAATACCGGCAATAGTATTATTGCAACGACAACTATTTTCCGGATCAGGTAATTATTCATTTTGAAAATATCTTTGGTATATCTTAAAAACATACAAAGTAAGCTTATATTTCATTGATTACAAAAAATAAAGCCGCCAAACCAAATATTTGACGGCTTAACATTGGAGTTATGGATGATTCAGGCCTGGGCTGTTGGTCCGCCGAAATTAAGCGGCATAACAGGTCCTGACCCCTTTACTTCTTTTATTTGTCCGTGAACCGCTTCATATTTTGCAATATTATCCTGCATGGCCGATGCAAGTCTTTTAGCATGTTCAGGAGTAAGGATGATTCTTGATTTTACCTGGGCTTTTGGTATCCCCGGCATTATCCGGATAAAGTCAATTACAAATTCCGAAGCTGAGTGGGTTATCACTGCCAGGTTTGAATAGACTCCCTGGGCAACCTCCTCATTCAGCTCAATATTTATCTGGTTTTGCTCCTTTTGATCTGCCATAATAATGTGTATTAATTTACCACGTCGCTCTCAGTTTCAATTTCAGATTCCTGTTGTTCGGCACCCACAAGGTTTTCATATTCCTCGAGTGATCCTACTATAATACTGCCATATTCGCGTTGTCCTGTGCCGGCCGGAATAAGGTGCCCTACAATTACGTTCTCTTTAAGGCCTTCAAGTTTATCGACCTTACCCAGTATTGCAGCTTCGTTAAGTACCTTAGTTGTTTCCTGGAATGATGCGGCTGAGAAGAAACTGTTTGTTTGAAGTGCAGCCCGGGTTATTCCCTGCAGTACCTGGCTTGAGGTTGCAGGAATAGCATCTCTTGCTTCGACCGTCTTCAGGTCTTTCCGCTTGAGAACAGAATTATCATCTCTCAGCTTGCGGGCTGTAACTATCATACCGGGGAGAAGAGTCTGTGAATCTCCCGAATCCAGGATATATTTCTTTCCATAGATCCAGTCATTTTCATCCATGAATTCAAGTTTATCAACAATCTGGCGTTCAAGGAATTTTGTATCACCCGGATCGACAATCTCTACTTTACGCATCATCTGCCGGACTATTATCTCAAAGTGTTTGTCATTTATCTTAACACCCTGCAGACGGTAGACTTCCTGTATCTCATCAACAATATACTCCTGCACCTTTGTTGGTCCCTTGATTGACAGGATGTCCGAAGGAGTTATTGCTCCGTCAGATAGTGCTATACCTGCTTTTACATAATCGTTTTCCTGTACGAGTATCTGTTTTGACAGGGGGACAAGGTATTTTTTCACCTCATCTGTTTTAGATCTAATCGTAATCTCCCTGTTACCCCTTTTTATCTTACCGAAGGTAACTTCACCATCGATCTCGGAAACGACTGCCGGATTCGAGGGGTTACGGGCTTCGAACAGTTCTGTTACTCTTGGCAAACCACCGGTAATATCGCCCGATTTTCCGACAGCACGGGGTATTTTTGCGATTACCTCACCGGCTGCAATAGTCTTGTTTAACTCAGCAACAAGATGAGATCCTACTGGCAGGTTATATAACTTCAGCTCCTCACCCTTGGGCGATAATATCTTTATAGCCGGGTTCTTGGTCTTATCCCTGCTTTCAATTATCACCTTTTCCTTAAAACCTGTCTGCTCATCTGATTCTTCACGGAAGGTAATACCTTCCAGAAGGTAGTCAAATCCGATCTTCCCTGTAACTTCTGAAATAATAACTGCATTAAAGGGATCCCATTCGCAGATAAGCTTTCCCTTTTCTATTTCCTGTCCCGGTTTTACATAAAGCTTAGAACCATACGGAATTGAATGAGTTGTAAGGGCAATTCCTGTTTTCTTGTCGATAATTCTTAGCTCTGCCAGTCGTCCTATGACTATATCGACATTTCCTTTTTCAGCATCTTTCTTTGTTACTGATCTTAGCTCTTCAATCTCTGCGATACCTGAATAACGGGCTACCAGCCTTGATTCAGATGTGATATTTGAAGCTGTACCACCCACGTGGAATGTACGGAGTGTAAGCTGTGTCCCGGGTTCACCTATACTTTGGGCAGCTATAACACCAACAGCCTCCCCTTTCTGCACCATTAATCCTGTTGCCAGGTTACGGCCGTAACATTTTGCACACACACCTTTTTTAGATTCGCAGGTAAGTACCGACCGGATCTCAACCTGTTCTATGGGAGAGTCTTCTATTTTCTTTGCAAGATCTTCTGTCAATTCTTTTCCTGCCTCCACAATAAGTTCGCCAGTCAGCGGATGGTATACATCATGAACAGTAGTACGTCCCAGTATTCGTTCATACAGTGACTCAACGATCTCTTCATTCTTCTTTATGGCTGTTGCTATCAGACCTCTTAAAGTACCGCAGTCCTCTTCATTTATAATGACATCCTGCGATACATCAACGAGACGTCTTGTAAGATATCCTGCATCAGCTGTTTTAAGGGCTGTATCTGCAAGTCCTTTTCTGGCACCGTGGGTAGAGATGAAATACTCAAGCACCGAGAGTCCCTCCTTAAAGTTCGAAAGTATCGGGTTCTCAATAATCTCTGAACCGGTAGCACCTGATTTCTGAGGTTTTGCCATCAGTCCCCTCATTCCGGAAAGCTGGCGGATCTGTTCTTTAGAGCCCCTTGCGCCTGAGTCAAGCATCATGTAGACCGAGTTGAAACCCTGCTTGTCGTTCGAAAGCTGTTTCATCAGCGACTGTGTGAGCCTGGCATTTACGTGTGTCCAGATATCTATAATCTGGTTATAGCGTTCATTATTTGTAATAAAGCCCATACTGTAGTTGTTCAGTACCTCCTCTACCTGTTCATAGCCTTCGGCGACAAACTTTTCTTTTTCCTCGGGAATGATAACATCATCGAGGTTAAAGGAGAGACCTCCCTTGAAGGCAGAATAGAATCCCAGGTTCTTTATTGCATCGAGAAAATCTGAAGTTTTTGCCATCCCGGCAAGTTTCAGAACACGTCCGATAATGTCCCTGAGGGATTTCTTTGTAAGGATCTCATTAATAAAGCCAACTTCTTCAGGTACAAACTGGTTAAAAATAACCTTGCCAACCGTTGTTTCTATGATATGATTCACCATTTCACCATTGACCCTGTCATTAACCTTTACTTTAATTATGGCATGCAGGTCAACCTTACCCTCATTATGTGCAATAGTAACCTCTTCAGGTGAATAAAATGACAGGCCTTCGCCCCTCATTTTTTCCTTATCGGTACTCTTTCTTCCCTTCGTCATATAATAAAGTCCAAGTACCATATCCTGAGAAGGAACTGTAATAGGTGCTCCGTTAGCAGGATTAAGGATATTATGTGAAGCCAGCATAAGCATCTGGGCCTCCAGTATTGCTCCGTTCCCAAGTGGCAGATGCACTGCCATCTGGTCACCATCGAAATCAGCATTAAAGGCTGTACATACAAGAGGGTGAAGCTGAATGGCTTTCCCCTCAATAAGTTTGGGCTGAAATGCCTGTATACCAAGTCTGTGAAGAGTAGGTGCACGGTTAAGAAGAACAGGATGTCCTTTAAGTACATTCTCAAGAATATCCCACACAACAGGGTCTTTCCTGTCGACTATCTTCTTGGCCGATTTGACTGTCTTAACTATGCCTCTTTCAATAAGTTTCCTTATAATAAATGGCTTATACAGTTCTGCTGCCATATCTTTTGGAAGTCCGCATTCATGCAGGTTAAGCTCAGGTCCCACAACGATAACAGAACGTGCAGAATAATCAACTCTTTTTCCAAGGAGGTTCTGACGGAATCTTCCCTGTTTACCTTTAAGGCTGTCGCTCAATGATTTAAGAGGTCTGTTTGCGTCCGTCTTAACTGCATTGGCTTTTCTTGAATTATCGAAGAGTGAATCAACAGCCTCCTGGAGCATTCGTTTTTCGTTCCTGAGAATCACCTCCGGAGCTTTTATCTCTATAAGTCTTTTCAGACGGTTATTCCTGATTATCACTCTCCTGTAAAGATCATTCAGGTCGCTTGTGGCAAATCGTCCGCCATCAAGAGGAACAAGTGGTCTCAATTCAGGAGGGATGACTGGAACCACTTTTATAATCATCCACTCCGGTTTGTTTACATGTTTTGAATCTCTGAAGGCCTCAACAACCTGGAGGCGCTTAAGGGCCTCATTTTTACGCTGTTGTGAAGTTTCAGTATTTGCCCTGTGTCGAAGTGAATATGATATCTCGTCAAGGTCAAGACGGTTCAGAAGCTTGTAAAGAGCCTCAGCTCCCATATCTGCAACAAACTTATCGGGGTGATTCTCCTCAAGATACTGGTTTTCCTTTGGCAGCGATTCAATGATATCAATGTACTCCTCCTCAGTAAGAAAATCGAGGGTTTTCACGCCATCAACCTCTTTTATGCCTGGATTAACCACAACATATCTTTCATAATAGATTATCGAATCGAGTTTCTTTGTAGGAAGACCAAGAAGATAACCTATCTTGTTGGGCAATGAACGGAAGTACCAGATATGTGCAACAGGGACAACAAGTGAGATATGTCCCATTCTTTCACGCCGCACCTTCTTTTCGGTGACTTCCACACCACAGCGGTCGCACACTATACCCTTATAACGTATCCTCTTGTACTTTCCGCAGTGACATTCGTAATCTTTTACCGGTCCGAATATCCTCTCACAGAATAAGCCGTCACGTTCAGGTTTGTAGGTACGGTAGTTTATTGTTTCAGGCTTCAGCACTTCACCACTGGAGCGGTCAAGTATCTCTTCAGGTGAAGCAAGACCAATTGAGATTTTTGAGTAACTAGTCTTTGTTTTGTTATCTCTTCTGAATGACATATATTGATATTTTTTTATTCAATTAATTTGATTAAATAGCAGTAAGAGCTGTTAATCAAGGATTACACTTAATCCAAGACCTCTCAACTCGTGTAGCAGCACGTTCAATGACTCAGGTATTCCTGGCATTGGCATGGGTTCTCCCTTGACAATTGATTCATAGGCTTTTGCACGTCCTATAACATCATCAGATTTTATTGTCAGTATTTCCTGGAGTATATGGGCGGCTCCAAAAGCTTCGAGAGCCCACACTTCCATTTCCCCGAAACGCTGACCTCCGAATTGTGCCTTACCTCCCAGCGGCTGCTGAGTTATAAGAGAATAAGGACCTATGGAGCGGGCATGCATTTTGTCGTCAACCATATGACCAAGTTTGAGCATGTATATTACTCCCACAGTTGCCGGCTGATCAAATTTTTCTCCTGTACCACCGTCATAGAGGTAAGTCTTTCCATATTTAGGAAGATCTGCCTGTTCAGTATATTGTGTTATCTGGTCAATAGTAGCTCCGTCAAATATAGGAGTTGAAAATTCGAGTCCCAGTTTTTTACCTGCCCAGCCAAGCACTGTTTCATATATCTGTCCGAGGTTCATTCGTGAAGGTACTCCCAGCGGATTAAGAACAATATCAACAGGTGTTCCGTCTTCAAGGAATGGCATATCCTCAGCACGGACAATCTTAGCAACAATTCCCTTGTTACCGTGGCGTCCGGCCATCTTATCTCCGACTTTTACCTTACGTTTTTTAGCAATATAGACCTTGGCAAGACGTACAATACCTGCTGGCAGTTCATCTCCTATAGTGATATTGTATTTATTGCGTTTGTAAACGCCATCGATCTCCTTAAACTTGATTATATAATTATGGAGAAGCTGCTTGATGCTGTCATTTTTCTTCTTGTCAGTAGTCCACTTATTCGGATTGACATTCAGGAAATCTATCTCCTGAAGTTGTTTCAGGGTGAATTTGCTTCCTTTTGGTATTACATCTACATTGAGATAATCCTTTACTCCCTGTGATGTTTTACCATTAACAAGAATAAAGAGTTTGTCCACCAGTTTTGCCTTAATATCTTCAACATTCTTATTGAATTCCTGATCGATCTTTTCGAGCAATGGTTTTTCCACCGCTTTGGTTTTCCTGTCCTTTACAGCTCTGGTAAACAGCTTTTTATTAATTACCACACCTTCCAGCGAAGGACCTGCTTTGAGGGAAGCATCTTTTACATCACCCGCTTTATCACCGAAGATTGCACGGAGAAGTTTCTCTTCAGGTGAAGGATCTGATTCTCCCTTAGGTGTGATCTTACCTATTAATATGTCGCCCGGCAGTATGTGGGCACCAATCCTTATAAGACCGTTTTCATCCAGGTTTTTGGTGGCTTCTTCACTTACATTGGGTATGTCGGAAGTAAGTTCCTCGAGGCCCCGTTTTGTATCACGTACTTCAAGAAGGTACTCATCGATATGCACTGATGTAAACATATCTTCCTGGACCACTTTATCGGATATCACTATTGCATCTTCAAAGTTATAGCCTTTCCAGGGCATGAATGCAACTTTAAGGTTTCTGCCAAGTGCCAGTTCACCATTTTTCGTACCATAACCTTCAGTAAGAACCTGTCCTTTTTTAACCTTTTCGCCTTTTTTAACCACAGGAACGAGGTTGATACAGGTATTCTGGTTTGTCTTCTTGTATTTCGGAAGAACATATCTTTTTATATCATCATCGAAGCTCACAAATTTCTCCTCATCAGTGCGAGTGTATCTGATGATTATTTCATTTGCATCTACATATTCCACAACACCATCGCCTTCTGCCACAAAAAGTATCCGGCTATCCTTGATCACCTGTGTTTCCAGTCCGGTCCCCACTATTGCCGATTCAGGATTAATAAGAGGAACAGCCTGGCGCATCATATTTGATCCCATAAGTGCTCTGTTGGCATCATCATGTTCAAGGAATGGGATGAGGGATGCAGCAATTGATGCGATCTGGTTTGGTGCCACATCCATCAGGTCGATCTTTGAGACCTCTTCAATAGGATAATCAGCCTCATATCTGCATTTTGCTCTTGTACTTTCAAAATGTCCGTCTTTCAGAAGAGGGGCATTAGCCTGGGCTATCATTTTCTCTTCTTCTTCTTCTGCACTCAACCATATTATCCCGTCCTTTGTGAAATCAACCTGTTCCTGATTCACTTTACGGTAAGGTGTTTCAATAAACCCGAGGTCGTTGATCTTGGCATAAACACAGAGAGATGATATAAGACCTATATTTGGTCCCTCGGGGGTTTCTATTGGACAAAGACGGCCGTAGTGTGTATAATGAACGTCTCTCACCTCAAAGCCGGCTCTTTCACGTGACAATCCGCCCGGACCAAGTGCCGACATACGGCGTTTATGTGTCATCTCAGCCAGAGGGTTGGTCTGGTCCATGAATTGTGACAGCTGGTTTGTTCCGAAGAATGAATTGATTACTGATGAAAGAGTTTTTGAATTTATCAGGTCTATCGGCGTAAATACCTCATTATCCCTGACATTCATTCGTTCACGGATAGTACGTGCCATCCGGGCTAGTCCCACTCCGAACTGTGTATAGAGTTGTTCACCCACGGTACGCACTCTCCTGTTGCTGAGATGGTCAATATCATCGATATCTGTCTTGGAATTAATGAGTTCGATCAGGTACTCGATGATCTTGATAATATCTTCCCTTGTCAGGATCTTAACCTCCATGTCGGTATTAAGACCCAGTTTCTTATTGATACGGTAACGTCCTACTTCACCGAGATCATATCTCTTATCTGAAAAGAATAATTTGTCGATAACGTCGCGGGCAGTTGCCTCGTCGGGCGGTTCTGCATTCCGCAGCTGACGATAGATATATATAACTGCCTCTTTCTCAGAGTTACAAGGATCTTTTTGCAGTGTATTATATATGATGGCGTAATCCGATAGTGTTGAGTCTTCCTTGTGAAGAAGTATTGTTTTCGCACCCGAATCGACAATAAGGTCAATGTGTTCCTGTTCTATTGTTGTTTCCCTGTCGAGGACGACTTCGTTTCTTTCTATAGAGACCACCTCGCCAGTATCCTCATCCACAAAGTCTTCAACCCATGTTTTCAGAACCCTGGCGGCCAGCTTACGTCCAACAAGTTTTTTTATGTTTGTTTTTGAGACCTTTTGTTCTTCTGCAAGGTTAAAGATCTCAAGTATTTCTTTATCGCTTTCGAAGCCTATTGCCCGGAGAAGGGTTGTTACAGGGAGTTTCTTCTTCCTGTCGATATAGGCATACATCACGTTATTGATGTCGGTAGCAAACTCGATCCAGGAACCTTTGAAAGGTATAATCCTTGCTGAATAGAGTTTCGTTCCGTTAGCATGGAGGCTCTGTCCGAAGAATACTCCCGGAGACCTGTGCAATTGGGATACTACAACTCTTTCTGCACCATTTATCACAAAAGTTCCCCGTTCCGTCATATAAGGAACGGTTCCGAGGTATACATCCTGGATGACCGTATCAAAGTCCTCATGCTCTGGATCGGTGCAATAGAGTTTCAGCTTTGCCTTCAGGGGTACACTGAAAGTAAGTCCTCGTTCAATACACTCATCAATAGTATATCTGGGAGGGTCAATATAATAATCCAGGAATTCGAGAACAAAATTATTCCTTGTGTCAGTTATAGGGAAGTTTTCAGTAAAGACTTTATAGAGCCTCTCTTTTTTCCTGCTCTCGGGAGTTATTCCAAGCTGAAAGAACTCACTGAAGGATTTTAACTGAACTTCCAGAAAATCAGGATAATCTAACTGAACTTTCCTGGATGTGAAATTTATTCTTTCGGTATTTTTTGAGGACATTTTTAAAAGATTAAGTGAACTTATAATTTAAACGACAAAAGGCCTAGTCCCGAGTACTCGGGACTAAACCTAAAACCCAGCAATGTGGTATAGCTTATTTAAGTTCAACTTCAGCTCCTGCCTCTACTAATTGGTTTTTAACAGCTTCCGCTTCATCTTTTGAGACACCTTCTTTAACCGGAGCCGGAGCAGAATCAACTACTGCTTTAGCTTCTTTAAGTCCAAGACCGGTGATGTCTTTAACAAGTTTAACAATCTGTAATTTCTGTCCGCCTGCGTTTTTAAGAATAACATCGAATGTTGATTTTTCTTCAGCAGCAGGTGCTTCACCACCACTGGCTGGACCAGCGACTGCTACTGCAGCTACAGCTGGTTCAATGCCATATTCTTCTTTAAGTATTGTTGCCAGTTCGTTTACATCTTTAACAGAAAGGTTAACCAGTTCTTCTGCAAATTTCTTGAGATCTGCCATTTTTATAGATTTTAGTTTGATTATACTTTTTAATTAGTTCGCTTTTTTTGAAAGTGTTTCAAGAACACCATGTATTTTATTTCCACCTGATTGTAAGGCTGATATAACGTTTTTGGCAGGTGACTGAAGCAGGAGGATAATATCTCCTATCAGTTCCTCTTTGGTTTTTACGGAGACAAGAGTATTGAGCATTTCATCTCCAAGGTAAATTGATTCCTGAACGTATGCGCCTTTGAGAACAGGCTTATCATGTTTCTTCCGGAATTCCCTGATAAGTTTTGCAGGGCTGTTCACTGACTGGGTAAACATGATGGACGTAGTACCTTTAAGAACCGGATAGAGTTCTTCAAAGTTTATACCGGACTGTTCAAGTGCTCTTTTAAGAAGTGTATTCTTGACAACGACAAGTTTAATATCATTTTCAAAGCATTTCCTTCTCAGGTTACTTGTATCAGCGGCATTAAGCTGTGCAGTATCAGTCAGATAAAAATGGCTGTACTCTTTCAATCTTGTTGTCAGGCTGTCTATTATAGCATTTTTTTCTTCACGTCTCATAATTACAATAACATTAATTACTCATCAAGACCTTTGGGATCGATTTTAATACCCGGGCTCATTGTGCTTGAAAGGAAAAGGCTATGTATATAGGTTCCTTTTGCAGCAGCCGGTTTAAGTCTATTTACCGTTGAGATGAACTCTCTGGCATTTTCAGCGATCTTATTAGGTTCAAATGAGACCTTTCCGATAGAGGCATGAATGATTCCGCTTTTATCAACTTTGAAATCAATCTTGCCCTGCTTTACTTCGTTAACAGCCTTCCCGATATCCATTGTTACGGTTCCACTTTTCGGGTTCGGCATCAGTCCACGGGGACCGAGTATCCGACCTAACTGACCTACTTTCCCCATTACGGATGGCATGGTTATGATAACATCCATATCTGTCCAACCTCCTTTGATCTTTTCGACAAATTCGTCAAGACCAACATAATCGGCTCCGGCTTCTTTTGCTTCGGCCTCCTTGTCGGGAGTACAGAGCACAAGAACACGTGTTGTCTTTCCTGTTCCGTGAGGGAGGGAAACAACGCCACGAACCATCTGGTTGGATTTTCTCGGATCTATCCCTAACCTTACATCCAGGTCGATTGAAGCATCATACTTTGTTGTGCTCACCTCTTTTATCAGGGCTGATGCTTCTTTCAACGTATAAAGCTTGTCCTTTTCAAGTTTCTCAAGAGCAAGCTTACGGTTTTTGGTAAGTTTAGTCATTTTTCTTCTGGTTAATATTTATTCGGGGACTCACCTTTAATTGTAATCCCCATGCTTCTTGCGGTTCCAGCTACCATCTTCATTGCGGACTCGATTGTAAAACAATTGAGGTCCTCCATTTTTTCTTCAGCAATCTTTTTGACCTGGGCCCATGTAACCTGTGCTACTTTTTCTCTGTTAGGTTCCTGTGAACCTTTCTTTGTTTTAGCAGCCTCAAGAAGCTGAACAGCCACCGGTGGTGTTTTAGTAACAAAATCAAATGATTTATCAGCATATACTGTTATTACTACCGGTATTACTTTTCCAGCTTTTTCCTGGGTCCTCGCATTAAATTGCTTGCAGAAATCCATGATATTCACGCCTTTAGAACCCAAAGCAGGTCCTACAGGTGGAGATGGATTAGCTCCTCCGCCACGAATCTGTAACTTTATTAGTCCAGCAACTTCTTTTGCCATAATTTAAAATTTGCGTGTTTATTGCGAGAGTCTGACAGTCATTCAGGAAGCATTATAAATATTATAACCGTCAATATCTTCTGTTAATTTTCCTTTTCTACCTGCATAAAGCTGAGCTCAAGAGGTGTTTTTCTTCCAAATATCTTAACCATCACCTTGAGTTTTTTCTTTTCTTCATTTACCTCTTCTATAATTCCCGTAAAGCTGTTGAAGGGGCCATCGATCACTTTAACAGCTTCTCCCACAAAGAAGGGAACATTAAGTTCCTCATCGCTTGCATTCAGCTCATCAACCTTTCCGAGAATCCTGTTTATTTCTGCTTTCCTGAGGGGAACCGGTTCACCGTTCTGTGATCCGAGAAATCCTATGACATTTGGTATATTTCTCAGAAGATGTGGTATTTCACCAACCAATACTGCCTCAATAAGTACATATCCCGGGAAGAATGTTCTTTCCTTGCTGATCTTTTTTCCGGATCGTATCTGGTAAACCTTTTCAGTAGGAATAAGAACCTGTGAGATATAATCTCCAAGCTTCAGGCGGGTCACTTCACTATCAATGTATTCCTTGACCTTTTTTTCTTTGCCTCCTATTGCCCTCAGCACATACCACTTCTTACTATTCTCACTCATCAGAAAAAGATCTCCTCTTTAATATAACAAATTGTATATGAATTCCATTATCCTGCTAAAGCCAGCGTCCATAGCTGCAACAATGAGTGCAATTATGAGAGTAGCTACCATAACAAGCACAGCGCTGTTCTGGAGTTCGTTCCAGGTTGGCCATGTAACTTTGTGCACGAGTTCAGTGAATGACTCCTTTAAATATCCTTTTATATTCATATCTCCGATCTATTTGCACGGGAGGAGAGACTCGAACTCCCGACACCTGGTTTTGGAGACCAGTGCTCTACCAACTGAGCTACACCCGTATAGGGTAGCATCATGATTCATCTTGATGCTACTGTTCTCGAACCGTTTACTGCATTATTTCTGTAACCTGTCCGGCTCCCACTGTTCTTCCTCCTTCGCGGATAGCAAAACTGAGACCTACATTTATAGCTACAGGGTAAATCAGGTCAACTGTTATAGTAACATTATCACCAGGCATTACCATTTCCCTGCCTTCAGGAAGAGTGATCTCACCAGTAATATCAAGAGTCCTGAGATAGAACTGAGGACGATAATTATTATGGAACGGAGTATGACGTCCGCCTTCCTCTTTCTTAAGAACGTAGATCTCGGCCTTGATCTTTGTATGGGGTGTTATTGAACCCGGTTTGGCAAGTACCATTCCTCTTTTGATCTCTTTCTTATCGACACCTCTAAGTAAAAGCCCTACATTATCACCTGCTTCGCCTCTGTCGAGAATCTTACGGAACATTTCAACACCTGTACAGACTGTTTTTCGTTTTTGTGCACCCAGTCCTATCATCTCAAGTTCATCACCTGTAAGAACAACGCCTGTTTCAATACGGCCTGTAGCAACTGTTCCACGTCCTGTAATTGAGAATATATCTTCAACCGGCATCAGGAACGGTTTCTGGTTGTCGCGTGGAGGAATAGGTATGTATGAATCAACGGCATCCATCAGTTCAACTACTTTTTCTTCCCATTTTGCTTCGCCGTGCATGGCTCCAAGAGCTGAACCGCGGATAACGGGAGCATTGTCGCCATCAAATTTATAGAAATTGAGCAGATCACGTACTTCCATCTCAACAAGGTCAAGTAGTTCCTCATCATCAACCAAATCAACTTTGTTCATGAAAACCAGCACTTTGGGAACGTTTACCTGGTGAGCCAGAAGTATATGTTCACGAGTCTGCGGCATTGGGCCGTCGGTAGCTGCCACAACAAGTATTGCACCATCCATCTGTGCAGCACCTGTAACCATGTTTTTAATATAGTCAGCGTGACCGGGACAGTCAACGTGTGCATAGTGGCGCGCTGCTGTCTGATATTCAACGTGAGCAGTGTTAATGGTAATACCCCTCTCTTTTTCCTCGGGAGCATTATCAATTGAATCAAAATCCCTGACTGTAGATAGTCCTTGCTTATGAAGCACCATAGTAATTGCTGCTGTCAGGGTGGTCTTACCATGGTCAATATGACCTATTGTACCAATATTTACATGTGGTTTCGACCTGTCAAATTTTTCTTTTGCCATAACTCCAAGCTTATTAAATTTAATATATTCGTAATCAATTATAAAAGTATCTTTTTACCGTTGAGCCGGAGAGGGGAATTGAACCCCTGACCCCTTCCTTACCAAGGAAGTGCTCTACCCCTGAGCTACTCTGGCATCAAAAAGTGAGCGGGAGACGGAACTCGAATCCGCGACCCTTAGCTTGGAAGGCTAATGCTCTACCAACTGAGCTACTCCCGCTTTATATCATCATAGAGATCCGTATTCTATCCCGGCTATATGCTTAAGCTTTCGTCAGGTTTCCGTTTAAGTGGGGAGAGCAGGATTCGAACCTACGAAGGCGTCCGCCAACAGATTTACAGTCTGCCCCAGTTGACCGCTTTGGTATCTCCCCCTTGAAACAGAGTTAATCTCTTAAGACACACATCTGCAACTCCTTCAGGAGCCGATGAAGGGATTCGAACCCCCGACCTGCAGATTACAAATCAGCTGCTCTGACCAACTGAGCTACATCGGCAAGTTAAAGAACGTCCCGAGGGTACATAATTCACCCTGAAAATCGGTGTGCAAATGTATGAATTTATATTTTATAATTCAAAATAAATCAAAATAATTTTGCCCGCAGTTATCCTACACCCCTCTCTTCTTCTGTTTATGCCTGGTAATCTGTTTTTTAAGAGCATCAACAGCATTATCAGTAGCCTCCTCAAAAGTTTTACTTTGCTTCTTTGCAAATAAAGGCCCACCCGAAAGATCCAGTTTAATTTCGCTAATTTTATTCTCACGCTCCTGATCATTGTCAAGCCTGAGGTATACTTCGGCATTAACAATATCTTCACCAAATTGGGTCAATTTACCCACTTTTTGATGAATAAAGTTTATTAGCTTCTTATCAGCATCAAAACGAACTGAATGAATCTGAATGTTCATAGTAGTACCTCCTGTTTATTTGTTTAATTTAAGCTCGTGGATGAGCCTGTTTATAAATTTTTTTAAGTTTCTCAAATGTGTTATGCGTATATATCTGTGTTGCCGACAGATTTGCATGACCAAGGAATTCCTTTATAGCATTCAGCCCGGCACCCCTATTCAGCATATGTGTGGCAAACGTATGCCTTAGAATATGAGGGCTTTTCTTTTCAATCGTGGTTACCATTGAAAGGTATGCTTTTACAGTATTATAAACATATTTATCATACAACTTGTTTCCCTTATCAGTAATAAAAAACCAGTCGGTATTTTCCGCGGCGGCAAAATCATTTTTTGCCCTTATATACTCCTCAAGCCTTTTAGTAAATGGTTTTGTCAGAGGTATGATACGTTGTTTATTCCTTTTGCCTGTGACTTTAACGGTTGCTTCCTCCATGTCCACGTCGCTGTCACGAAGTCCAATCAGTTCCGATCTTCTCATTCCTGTCAGGTAAAGCATTTCTATAATCGTCCTGTTTCTGATACCTGCAAAATCATCTCCGAAATTATAATCATCAAGCAGTGTATCAAGGGCCTCCTCCCCAACAAATACAGGCAGGCTTTTCTTTCTTTTTGGCAGTACCACTTTTTCAAGCGGATCGTTATTTACTGTTCCCTCCTTCCTGAGGTACCTGAAAAAGACTCTGAGACATGATATTTTTCTATGAACACTAACCGGGGCAATACCCTTTTCTATAAGGTTTACCACCCATGCTCTTACCTGGTGTGATGTAATTTCTCCGGGAGTGATTGGCATCTCATTTTCCGAGAGCCAAGAAAAAAACTGATCCAGGTCATTTTGATATGACCGGATAGTGTGCGGTGAATACCGCTTTTCGATTTTCAAATGTTCCAGGAATGATTCCTTATGACCCATGAAGGAACCCTGTCTGTTATGATTAAAAAACACCGATACAGCCGGCGGATTACTCTTCGCTCTCCTGCATCTTCTGAACGTACATAGCCTTCTTGATTTCTTCCCTCCGGCGAACTGAAGGCTTAATAAATGCCTGACGTGAGCGTAATTCACGGATTACTCCCGTCTTCTCAAATTTCCTCTTGAACTTTTTCAGAGCCCTTTCTATGTTCTCGCCTTCTTTTATTGGTACTATTATCATATTAATAATTCTGTTTTAAACGAGGCGCAAAGTTAGAAATAGAAATATTCTTTTCAAAACTTTTAAGGAGATAATTTATTCATATTGCTTATTTTTTTGATTTATAGTGATTTACAAAGGTTCTCTTTAAATACAAGTATTTATTAAAGATACGAAATATTCTGAGGAAATCAAAGCATAAGATGTTAAAAATTACTTAAAAATATCCTCTACTCCGTTTCTTTGTCCACAAACCCCCTTTCCCGTTTCCCCCAAGGGGGAAGGTCGGGAAGGGGGGAGGTTTTTTATTTCTCCCCAAACTCCAGATAGGGCCTTATTTTTCCTGCTTTTTCTTTTGCAATCAACTTATTATCAATCATCTCATCCATATTTTTAATGCTTCCCTGCAACTTCCTGTACTTTAGGATGGCGTTCACTTCATAGCTCTCAAAATACGGTAATCGTATGAGCCCCTTGTATTCAGCACTATTTATATTAATCTTTATGACAGCTGTTGAATCTGCATAGACTCTTGATGAAATGATGTTATAAACCTCTTCTGAAAGTCCATATACTTCCCTGAGCTGGTCCACAGAAGCAAATCCGCCCAGCAGTTTTCTGAATTTTATTATCCTTACCGACAGAACAGGCCCAATCCCCGGAAGGGCTTCCAGTGATGCTGAATCACAGGTATTTATTTCCAGCAGTGGTCTTTGCAGGTTTGTCCTGTTGTTCTTTATATACGATCCGGAGCCACTTTCTTTTTCTTCATTGAAAGAGGTAACAATCATATCACCTTTTTCAACAGGGATCTCCTCCACCGTGATGTTGCGTTCGGGAATAATGAACCGGAATCCGGCAACAAAAAGTATCAGGATAAGGAGTAAAAAAGTCGATCGGCGTTCCCGCCTGGTAAAACCGAACCAGTTTAAAACCGGTTTAAATGAAAATTTTTTCATAAAATATGCAGTGAGACATCTGCAATTTACGAATTCCCTGAAAATCCAGAAAATGTTCCGATGAATTTTTTATTATTCCCGGTGATCAGAAAGGATAACCTATGGCCACCACTACTGTAAAATCATTCCTGAAATTGTAGGGTCTGTTCATTATTATCCATTTTGATCCCTCGGTAAGCCATGGATCACGAAGCTTCATCCCCATATCTGCTCTCAGGAGTACAAAGTTGAGGTCGAACCTGAGACCGGCACCTGTGCCAACAGCTATATCGTTTACAAGATTGTTGAGGGTAAACTGAGCTCTGGGGCGGGAAGGATCATTATAATATGACCAAATATTTCCGGCATCTACAAAAAGAGCACCATTAAGTATCCAGAACAGTTTGAAACGATATTCAAAGTTGGCCTCCAGCTTTATATCTGCGGTCTGATTGAGAAATTTAGTATAATTTGGCACATATGAACCTGGTCCAAGAGTACGCACCTGCCAGGCCCTTATTCCATTTGCACCGCCACCATAATACTGTTTCTCAAAAGGAATCGCTTTTGAATTACCGTAAGGAATTCCTGCTCCTACAAAGCCCCGGCATACCAGGGAGCTGACATCATTGAGGATCATATTATACCTGACATCCATGTCAGCGCGTATGTACTGTGCAAATTGCTGACCAAGAATATTATAGCTCCCATCAGTTTTCTCTAATCCGGCAATATTCCCTATAAGTCCCAGCATATTCCCGGATGCTTCCGCATTGATCCTTATAAACCAGTAATCTCTTGATTTCTTTATCTTCTGGTTGTTGAAGATATAGGAATAATTACCACCCAGTATCATAACATCCCTGTAGCTGTATGCCAGGTATGATGAAGAATCAATTCGCGCAAAATAATCCGGATCTATCCTCAGCAGGTTAACAAGGTTAAGTTGCACCGGGTTAACAATATGTGTTGTATAATGCTTGCCATTCCAGTTATACCCGAATGTAACATTGGCTATGGTTCTGGTATAGAATGGCATATTTTGATAATTATATGCGGCAAGTAGTATGGTTGTCGGATTATAAGTTTTAATAAAACTTTCTTTCTGAAGGAATGGAAAAAGGAATTTAGGAAACCTGAGGCTTGTCTCAATGCCGTATTCCTGGAGACTGCGCAATGTGTCCTTTTGAGAAAGAGCTTCATATGCGCCTTTTAGCTTCAGGTTAAACAATTCTGCCCCGCGAAAGAGATTTTTGTGCTGATAGATAAGGTTCAATGCACCACCGAGGTTGCCGGCTGAATTGGTTCCTTCAAGCTCTATTTTGCCAGATTGCTGGCTGAGAAGTGTAAGCTGAACTGTACAATCGAGCTGAAGTTCCTTATTCGTCTGAACTCCAGGTTCAAGAATCTCATTATAGAAGATATTAACCAGGCGGAATGTCTTTAATGACAGCAGGTGTGATTGAGACTGTTCTGTATTTGTCACATTGAACAGCGATCCTGGCTTTAAATAGAGTGACTGTAGAATAAGATCGTGTTTTATTCCTGGTTTTCTGTTTGACGTGATAAAATAATATCCCTTGTAATATGTAGTATCAAGGTTTTTAATATAGGTATCACCTCTCTCAAGTGCCTCTTTAGGAACAAATTCGGGATAAATGAAGATATTCCTTATCCTGTACATGGGATGAGGAGCTACTGTAATCCTGTTATTCTCATCGATTATCTGATAATTACTGACTACATAATATATGTCGACCCTCCTGTTTCCAACTGTACTGTCGACTCTGAAAGAAATATGATCGCCTGAAAAACCATAGAAACCATGGTCCTTGATAAATCGTTCAAAACGCGATCGTTCAGCCTGAAGAACATCCATATCATAAGGTTTACCTCTTTCGATCATACAGTCAACCGAATCAAAATAGAAAAGAGTCTCTATTGTTGTATCAGCAATTTCATAATAGATGTTCCGGATAGTATATGGCGACTCAAGGTCAACATTATAAAAAACCTCCGACTTCCTGTTCGCAGTCTGAACTGTTTCCATCACCTCACTGTCGAAATAACCCTTTGATGATAAATATGATTTTATGTTTTCAGTGGATTTAGAGGTAGCATACTCATCAAAAATGACCGGTTCCTCTCCAATCTCTCTCAACCATCCATGCGGCCATTTATCCTTGTTGATATTTGACATATTATATAATCCGAGATGAAACTTTGCTCCGAAGATCTTTTTGTTGGGTTTCTGCTTCAGATAGGGTGTCAGTTCCGATTTTTTTATGCCTTCTTTATTAATAATAACATGGTTTTTATCGAGAAGGGAATCTTCCCGAGGCACATATTTTGTTGGATTACATGATGTTATTATAAGAACTGCAAGAAAAAAAATGAAAGGATATCCCTTATAATAAACATTTTTATTTGAGATATTTTTTTCCAAATTTTGTGATAAAAAATTACACAAATATATCAATAATAATAATTAATATTCAGAATAAAACATCCTTATTATGGTCAGTAGAAACAAGATGAATTTTATCGTTTCCCTTCAGAAGAAAAAAGCAAGGGAAGAAGAAAAGCTCTTTATTATAGAAGGTGATAAGCTTGTAAAGGAATTCCTCGCAGCAAAGATGCCGGTAAAAATACTCGTTGCCAAGCCTGAATTCCTGAATTCACTTCCGCTGGTTCACAGGCAGAGTATTCCGGAAATAATTCCTGCAAGTTATGATGAACTGAAGAGAATGAGCACTCTTAAGACCCCTCATAATGCACTGGCTGTAATAGAGATGCCTGATGTCAGTATGGACCTGCCCACCCTCAATAATGAGCTTACAGTTGCACTCGATTGTATTCAGGACCCCGGGAACCTGGGAACAATAATAAGGGCTGCTGCATGGTTTGGTATAAGGAATATTTTCTGTTCGGAAGAGAGTGTCGATGTTTATAATCCCAAGGTAATACAGTCAAGTATGGGTGCGATCCTTCACGTTAATGTGTTTTATACTGATATCCGCAAACTTCTTGAATCAGCCAGAAGCAATGGGATTAAGATCTACGGAACTGTTATGAAAGGGAAATCAATCTATTCAAGCAGATTATCCGGCACAGGAATTATCCTTTTTGGAAATGAATCGAAAGGTATCAGTGATGATCTTCTTCCCTTCATCACCGACAGAATTATGATACCAAAAATCAATAAGGAATCACCGGGGATTGATTCACTGAACGTCAGTATGGCCGCTTCGGTGATTTTTTCGGAATTCACCAGAAGAAAAAGAAAATAATTTTATTCAACTCCCTCAACTCCTGATAGTTCTTCACTACGGCTGACCACTGCTTATGCCCAGGATGAATGATTCTGCCATGTCATTCAAAATGAAATGCAACTATCCATATCTGCGATCTCATCTTTTCTATTGCATTGCGGAACTGGAGATGACCGGGCGCTGCATCGTCAATAAGGACATTTCGGAGTCCGTTCGACATTTTTATCTCTACTGAAAGCTTAAAATAGGGAAGGTAAAAATCGAGACCTGCACCTGTTTCAAAATAGAGGTCTGACCTTTTAAGCCTTAAATAAACCGGACGCTCCTCATCAAACTCCTTCTTGCCTGCAAGGTCATACCTGTAATTCAGTCCGCCGATAACATAAGGACGTACATTATTTAGTCTGTCTCCCTTATATTTAATCAATAAAGGAAACTCCATAAAGGATGATTCTATCCTTTGCTGCTGATTATAAATAACCTGGTCCTTATAATACCTTACATTTCTCTGGCCGAATGATACACCGGGGAGAAATCTGATATCAATATATCTTGAAGGATGGTAGTCGGTTACTATCTGTATGTTTATACCCGGATTAAGACGTGTGATTTCAGGATAGAGAGAGTCGGTTTCGAGGTATTCCTGGGATGGAGTGATATTGAAATCCATTGTATTGAAACCGATACTGAAGCCGAAGTGAAGCTTCTTTTCATCATACCATGACCTGTTCATGGGCTTCGCCTTCTGTCCCCAAAGTATGCAGGGGATAAGAAGGAAAATGAATGACATTAATATAATGAGTGTCCTCTTATTCAAGCTTCCAGATATATTGTTCCGGTATTGCAAGATAATAAACTGGTTTAAATTATAATTATTGCGTTTCTGTTTTGATGCCGGTATATATAGAAGCAACACCACCTGTCAACTTTTTCCGGCTGATATCTGAGAAGCCCGCACTTTCAATTAATTCAACAAACTGTTCACTATCAGGAAATTGCATTACTGATTCCGGAAGATATTTGTATGCTGTCCTGTTTTTTGAAAATATCCTTCCAATGACAGGGAGCAGCTTCTTAAAATAAAAATAATAAACCTGTTTAAAGGGGAAACGTTCTGGTTTTGAGAATTCCAGTACCATTATCATACCCCTGTTCTTCAAAACACGATTCATTTCCGTAAGCCCTTTCAGCGGGTTAGAGAAATTTCTTACTCCGAATGCAACCATTGCAATATCAAATGTATAATCGCTGTAAGGGATGTTTTCAGAATCACCCGGGATAAGTTCTATCCTGCCTGAAAGACCTCTTTTCATGATTTTTACCCTGCCCTCTTCAAGCATCTTTTCGGAGATATCTATACCTGTTACATGAAAAGGATCGAGTTTCATGGCAGCAATTGCCAGGTCGCCTGTCCCGGTTGCGACATCAAGCAATTTCGGATTTTTATACCTGCCCGAAATTATCCTGACAGCTTTAGCCCTCCAGAGCCTGTCGATGCCAAATGACAACAGATGATTCAGAAAATCGTACCTGCCTGCAATGTTGTCAAACATTGAACCGATAGCACCTTTATTACCAGGTTTTGAAATATCTCCCCTGTTGTCCATAAGCTGAAATAATGCGCAAAGATAAACTAAAAAATAACAGACATTATAACAGAAAATCACAAGAAGAAAAGGGCCCTCAAGGTCGATAAAAATTTATTCCTATTTTTACAGAAATCCTATAAAGAAAAAACAGATGGAAAAAATAATTATGATAACCGGAGCAACAGCCGGTTTTGGCTGGGCTACAGCAATGAAATTCGCTAAGAACGGATATAATATAATAATTACGGGCAGGAGAAAAGAGCGTCTTGATGAACTTGAAAAGAAATTAATCACATCTGGCAATATTAAGGTACTGCCGCTGAATTTTGATGTAAGGAACAATGATGAGGTAAAATCAGTTATCGGGAATCTGCCGGAAGAATGGAAAGACATTGATATCCTTGTTAATAATGCAGGCCTCGCTGTCGGGCTGGATCCTCTTCATAAAGGTGATACCGATGACTGGAACAGGATGGTCGATACAAATATCAAAGGCTTGTTATATGTAACAAGAGCAGTCGCTCCTTTAATGGTAGAACGCGGTAAAGGACATATTTTCAACATTGGGTCGATAGCAGGCAAAGGAGTGTATGAAGGGGGCAATGTATATTGTGCCACAAAGGCAGCTGTGGATTCTCTCACAAGATCCATGAGAATTGATATGCTGAAGCACAATATCAGGGTAACACAGATTGCTCCCGGCATGGCAGACACTGAATTCTCTATTGTCCGTTTCAAAGGTGATACTGAAAGAGCTGAAACGGTATATAAAGGTTTTGAAGCTCTTACCGGTGATGATATCGCAGATGCTATTTATTATTGTGCCACATTACCGGCTCATGTCTGTATTAACGATTTGGTCATCACCCCTACACAGCAGGCAGATGTCTGTTTTAATTACAGAAAATAGCAGTAAGGGGCGTTACATACTATGCCCCTACTGGTTCATAAATCCTTGCTCTTTCAATACTCCAAGCAGTATTTGTGAAAAATGAACATTGTCAGCCTTTGTATATCTGACATCGGTAAAAACCTGTGCCAGTGTTTCCTTATTGTTCTCCTTCACAAACTGTTTTGAATCGGCTCTTTTTTCCTTGTCAGAAAAATACCTTTCAATATCCCCTGAAGAATAATCATGGTATGTTTCTTTGTGGATCACGGCTTCCAGCGGGAGCCTGTCAATCTGCTCAACCTTTTCGCCGGGCCACCCAAGGGTGATCGTGGTTACGGGGACAACACCCTCAGGCAGTTTCAGAACTTCTATGACCTTATGTGCCATATAGGTTGTGGTACCCAGATAACATATTCCCAAACCTTCAGCTTCAGCAGCTACACAGAAAGTCTGGGCAACAAGAAGTGCATCAATTGCAGCAGTAAAAAACGACAGGAAATTATCATACCCCGGTTCTGCATTCCTTTCACGGCACCACTTATTGAACCTGTTGAAATCGGCACAGAATGTCAGAACGACAGGGGCTTCTGTTACCATACTCTGGTTAAAATGAAGCGGAGCCAGTTCATCCTTTTTAGAGGGATCCCTGGTTATTATAACACTGTAAACCTGCATGTTACCTGTTGTCGATGCACGACAGGCTTTTTGGAGTAAATCATTAAGGAGCTTATCTTCAACAGGTTCTGAAGAATATTTACGGATTGTCCGCCGGTTCAGAAGTATATCAGAAACTCTATCCATCATTTTATTTCTTTGAATATCCTGCAAAGGAAACAATTTCTGACAGAACCAGCAGGCAGGTTGAGAAGGATTTTCTTATCTTAGCATGAATCTTGAGTCCCCTCTGAAAAGGGGGTTTTATAATAAAACATAAAAATCTAATTTGAATTTTTTGAACCGGAATTAATCCGGTATATGAGCAAAAGCTATTCAATTACGGCCAAATTAGTTTAACTCCGCGATTTAAATATTTTGTTTGCCTTTGCGCTTAGGGGGATTTTTTCCACTGGTTTCTAATTTTTGAGCTATGGGGGCATATTTCTCCCCTACACATCCGGGTTTGTCCTCATGTTTTCCTCCTTTCTTTGTTTTTATGCCGCTTCGATGAGCCTGTCCTGAACCATGTATGATAAAACAGTTTCATCTCACTTACAAAAACCAGGAGCGGATGGTAACTTTTTGCCTTTTTTTTGTCGGCATCCAGCATGATACTTTCCAGCCCGATTTTACGCAATCATCGGGCGTTTTTTGACAGCAACAACATTTGCAGCTTGCGTGCACTGCTTTGCCCCAGGTTCTTCAACGTGGCGGATATCGCATTCTCGTTTATTGCCTTATCCAATTTTAGTAAAGCTTTTACCAAACCATCCCCGCTAAAGGCAGCGATTTTGCAAATCCGTCTTATTCCACTAATCGAGGATAGCGTGATAGTTATCAAAATCTGGTTGACCCTGTTAAATAATCTATTCTGCAACGCAGATTTAACAGGGTTGACACCAAACTTTGTTGCATTGTACCACATGGTGGGGAACGATTTACCGAAGATTTTTACTATGTTTTGACGGTTTACCCCGTTAAATAGCTTTGCTAAGTCGGAGACTAATTTAACGGGGTGAATATATTTCGCAACTGTATTGAGCCCTGAATACCTGGTAATGTTACTGCCTGTAAATGAGGTCTTAACAATTATTGATTGGTTAAATAATTTTTTCTTTGTATTTTTCATACTGAAAGTCAGGTCTGTCCAAAATAAGTAAAATTGAATAAGAAAAGAGCGGTTGGAAAACTGAGCATTTACTGCTAAGTTTATTACTGTGCAAAAACCAAACCGCTCATGAAGACAAATTTATCCATTTTCGC
>Ga0210003_1001042_pt1 | contig 24673 bp, 18 predicted proteins | sample LantaG_FD_182804 | JGI IMG/M metagenome (GOLD analysis project Ga0210003, IMG submission 182804) | Deep subsurface microbial communities from Baltic Sea to uncover new lineages of life (NeLLi) - Landsort_02402 metaG (SPAdes) (version 2) | ecosystem: Environmental > Aquatic > Marine > Oceanic >... | reverse complement strand
GATTTGAGTGAAAAAACAAAGGGTGTTGTTTCTCTGCCCGAAGACATTGTTCCTTCCGCTGCCTTGTTGGCATCCCAGAGGGGCTCTACCTCTACAACTCCAAGAGAGTTGTCATCGTAATAATCATGAATATGTGCCTCTACGGAGTCAATGTTCATTGTTCCCCAGTCGTTCTTCTTAGCCATGATTCGGTTGTCTGTGTTGTTGTATAAATCATAGGTTCCGCTTCCGTAAATACAGTTGTGACCACTACCTCCTAAATTCGGTCCTGCATCATCTGTAATGTAAACACCATAATCAATATTGTCAATTATCTTATTCTCCTTTATGTCAGGTCTGGATTCACCAGCACATAAAATTCCTGTACTATTACCCGACACATAAAGCCCCTTCAAAACAAGTTCAGGACATAAGATATTTCCGCTTTGTTGATGATTTTCACTTTCTGTCAATATGAGATTGCCACGCCCTTCGGGCTCGCAGTGACGAGATAAGGGTGTCATTGCGAGTCCACCCTTTTTATTGACTTTGGAAGCAATCCCATATCCGCTTTCAGTAAAGTCTCCTCTATCATTCTTACTTAAATTCCCCCTTTGGAAAAGGGGGATTAAGGGGGATTTAAAGGTGTGTAATCCTTGAATATTTATCCCCACTCCATTATCATACAAACTGTCGTCCTTTATCGTCCCTGATATTCCTTCTCCTACTAAAATTCCAGAATTTGTATTACCGTTAAAGACACAATCCTTCACAGAAACATCCGAATAACCTCTCAATTTCAATCCCGTTTCGTTGTTTGTGAATGCACAGTCTTTCATTGAAAGGTTTTCTCCCTCACATAAAACCAATCCCCTCTTCGCATACTCCACCTCAAAGTAGTGAATATTTCTTTCTTTTTTTGTCATTGCGAGCCTGCTAACGGTAGGCGTGGCAATCCCATATCTGCTCTCTACAAAGTCCTCTCTATTAAGGGGGGGTAGGGGTGTGTAATTTATGAAAGATAGAATTTGAATACCCCGCTGCTTGCGGCGGGGATGAAAAATTCTTGACGCCGAATGTGTCATATCTTATATTATCAAAGTGGGATTAAAGAGAGTGAGTCATGCCGTATATGATACAAGGTATCATTTAGTATGGGCACCGAAATATAGGAAATGTATATTACGGGATGAGGTAAGAGAATATAGGAAGAGAGTATTTAGAGAGATAGGTGAGAGGTATGAGTTTGAGATGGAGGTAGAAATGTGGGGTCAGGGGGCTCAGTGGGGGGGCTCAGTGGGGTCAGGCTGAAAACTGAAAATTCTTTTGGTTAATAGAACGCAAGTCTGTCAACCGTTTTCCTTTCATCCTCCCGGAATGACCTTTTTCCAAAGTATATGTAATCGAAGTTTTTGCGAAAGGCTCAATATATTCTTATCATCCTTAAATAGGGTTTTCTTTCAGTTATCTTTTGTTATTAAATCATAAAACGCTGGTTGGTATTCTACCGTTGGCTTCCTTGCTATGAGAAAATTGTATGACAGTGGTCTTTACTCCGCAAGTATACAATTTTCAGTTTTCAGCCTGACCCCATGAGTCCTATATGAGATTGCCACGCCCTTCGGGCTCGCAGTGACGAGATAAGGGTGTCATTGCGAGTAAACCTTTGTTATTGACTTTGGAAGCAATCGCATATTCGTTTTCTACCAAATCCCTTCTATTACCTTCCCTTAAATTCCCCCTTTGGAAAAGGGGGATTAAGGGGGATTTAAAGGTGTGTAATGCTTGAATATTTATCCCCACACCATTGTCATACAAACTGTCGTCCTTTATGGTTCCAGATATACCTTCCTCTATAAGTATTCCAGAATTGACATTGTCCTTAAAGACACAATCCTTCACAGAAACATCCGAATAACCTCTCAGCTTCAATCCCGTTTCGTTGTTTGTAAATGCGCATTCCTTCATTGAAAGGTTTTCTCCCTCACATAAAACCAATCCCCTCTTCGCATACTCCACCTCAAAGTAGTGAATATTTCTTTCTTTTTTTGTCATTGCGAGCCTGCTAACGGTAGGCGTGGCAATCCCATATCTGCTCTCTACAAAGTCCTCTCTATTAAGGGGGGGTAGGGGTGTGTAATTTATGAAAGATAGAATTTGAATACCCCGCTGCTTGCGGCGGGGATGAAAAATTCTTGACGCCGAATGTGTCATATCTTATATTATCAAAGTGGGATTAAAGAGAGTGAGTCATGCCGTATATGATACAAGGTATCATTTAGTATGGGCACCGAAATATAGGAAATGTATATTACGGGATGAGGTAAGAGAATATAGGAAGAGAGTATTTAGAGAGATAGGTGAGAGGTATGAGTTTGAGATGGAGGTAGAAATGTGGGGTCAGGGGGCTCAGTGGGGGGGCTCAGTGGGGTCAGGCTGAAAACTGAAAATTCTTTTGGTTAATAGAACGCAAGTCTGTCAACCGTTTTCCTTTCATCCTCCCGGAATGACCTTTTTCCAAAGTATATGTAATCGAAGTTTTTGCGAAAGGCTCAATATATTCTTATCATCCTTAAATAGGGTTTTCTTTCAGTTATCTTTTGTTATTAAATCATAAAACGCTGGTTGGTATTCTACCGTTGGCTTCCTTGCTATGAGAAAATTGTATGACAGTGGTCTTTACTCCGCAAGTATACAATTTTCAGTTTTCAGCCTGACCCCATGAGTCCTCAAATAGCTTTTTTTATAGCTTTACCCTGAAAGGTGTGAGATGAGATGTTATTAAATGAAAGTAAAATAACCCATAAAGTTATCAAAACACAAAATGTTTTGTTGTTCATCTTATCCTCCATTTTTAAGGAATTATAAGGGCAGTATCTTTTGCTGTCTGTCCCTTTACTTCATAATAAACCTTAATAAAGTCACCTGACCCTTTTACTTCAAGAATTCCATTAAATACCTCAGGTGGAGTTTTTGATAAGGAATTTATACAACCACTGTGGGTATTAATATGTTGGCTACTTGCGGTCTGAAACCAGGCAATTATTGTTTCTATGTCTCCTATTTTGCTTGTGATTTGAAATTGAACGGTGTCAGGCATAAATGCACCATACCATTCGGAACCTGTAACATAAACAGTATCACCAGCTTTGTAACTATCTTTTTCGTAAAAATAAGTAGAGTCTGTAAATCCTATCCTTACACTGTAATGCCGTTTTTCAGAACATGAAATTATAGAAATGAGTACTATCGAACAAAAAAGTAGCTTAAAAAATGGAAATATTCTCAACATTCCCTCCTATCAGAAATTTAATAAAACAGTAGTTTTTCTCCCTTCTTCTTTGCATTTTCTTTTGGGTTTACAGTAAACATTTATTAACTTTCTTATGATATTACTTTAATTTGTAATCTTTGCCTCCAGAAATAATTTCTTACTTTTTTACATCCTTCAAACAGAAGGTGGGGAAAATAAACCACAATCTCCACTGAGTTTCTCTTGTGTAAAAGGAAATAACATTTCTCATTTTTCCTCCTTAGTTATTACCATACTTTTTCTAAAATCCATAATTCAAGCGTTCCGGTTCCCAAATCATTATATATTTCTCCAATACTTATTACCAGTTTATTCCCATCCGGTGACCAGAATGCAGAAAGAATACCAGAAATTTCTTGTATAGAGTGATAAGGATCAGCATCAAGAGTGTCATTTATATTTGATGAAACATTCCAAAGTATTAACTCCGAGGGCGCAAAAGGGACACCAGTTGTTGTATACACGATATAATTATAGTCAGATGGATTGAATTGTGGCTTTGCAATCCGATATGAATACTGTCCACTATCATAATAAATTGAATCATTGTTATCTGAGTCAAAACCAACAAATGCTAAAAATTCCCAGTCTTCCTCTGGCTTTAGGAATTGTTCGTTTGTGCCATCAACATCTATTGAATAAAAGCCAAATGAATCACTTTGGGATACCTCAAAACTGTAGGAATAATAAAATAATCTTGTTCCTGCTGAATTAAACTCGACATCCAAGATTCTTGGTAAATTTGTTGGGAGTGTATCTATAGAAGTTCCTGCAGTGTCCGTAATAATCAACAGTCCTCCTTCAAATTTTATCTCAGATTCACCAATTTCATAACTCAAAGCTAACTTTGTTCCGTCAGGCGATATGGCCAAAGAACAGAATTTCCCACTCAGAATAAGCCTGTCATTCGACCCATTTATATTAACACACCGTAATTCCCCGCCATCGGCATAATCAAGTGCACCATTTAAACTTCTCGCGGCCAAGTAATATATGTGAATTCCATCTGGTGACCAGACTGGATTAAATAAACTTTTACCATCCTTTCGTAACAATAATCTCAAATCTGGATTTCTCTCAAATTTTGGCTCGAATGGATTGCACCAACATCCTCCCAACACAAAACTTAAAATTAGAAAACACAAAATTATCTTTTTCTTTCTTATTTTTTACTCACCTCAATTTTATTACTTTTTGAATTCCAGATTTTTTGCCTTTATGTGTTAATGATACAAAATATATCCCAGATGGAACCTGTTCACCACTTGTGTTATCACCATCCCAATAAATGAACTTATTCCCCTTTCCCTTCGCTTCATCAATTCTAAAAACCTTAATAATCTTTCCACTCACATCATAAATCTCAATAAATGATTCTGTTTCTTTCTTTGAAGTCATAGAAAGGCAAAATTTTGTCCTATAAATAAATGGATTAGGAATAATACACTTAATACCAAAATTTATCTTTTTTTTATCTTTTTGCTTTTCTTCAACAGCAGAAGGAGTAAAGGTAACTAAAACCAAATGAAGGACCGGGGTAGTATATATGTTATTAGTAGAAACTTTCCCGTAATATTGAATATACCTGTCACCATCGTTGACAGAAATAAGCGAAGATATATCCTGTCCATTTGCGACTACAGGACAGTCTTGCCATGCTGTGGCTCCTGCCATCATTGAATCCTGGGAAGTTCTCACTTTTATTACTAATATGCCTCCGTTTAATGTAACATTCCAACTCATTGTGCTGTAAACTGCAAATGATTGAGTGTCAAAAACGGAAGAAACAACATAACCTGAATCATAATATGATGAACGAAAGATACTCCCGCTTGTTACAGGATCTTCAATCCCAATATAAAGTAAACTATTTGAAGCTTTCGTTATACATATGACCATACCAGAACCAGGTAAACCACCCGATAGTGTCCATTTAATACCTTCATCAGTGCTCTTTAAAACACTTGGAGGTCCTTTTGACGGATAATATCTACATCCAGCAGCATAAATATTTGAATCAGGCGTCTGTATAAACTCTGAAACTAATATTGACTTATCAAAAACAATATCCCAGGTACTACCATCATCTGTTGATTTCATTATAGGGTATTGAGAAATATTAGCGTAAAGATGCTCTTTATAATCAATCAAGACATCACCTATATAAATGCCCCCCCGTGAGTAAAGTATCCCAAGTTTGACCTTGATTTGTTGATCTAGATAAACTCCCTCCAGCACCGGCTGCATATATCCTCCCAGAATTATCTTCTCTCAGATTCCAGACATCAGTAGAAGGAGGTTGCGTAACTTTTATCCACGTTGTGCCTGCATCTTGTGTAAAGAAAATATCACCGTTCCAACCCGTTCCGGCATAAACAGTTCCATCGTTGGTCTCGAGTAAAGAATTAATCCTTGTTGCCCCTTCAAGTTTACCCATATTTACCCATGTATAACCACTATCATCAGACCTAAAAATATATCCACTGTCTGAATTTGTTCCCAAAAAAAGTAAACCATCATTAGTTAAGAGTAAAGACCTACAAAAATTAAAATTAAGAAAATGCATTATCTGACTCCATGTATCACCATAATCAGAAGAGCGGAAAATCTTTCCGCCAGAATCTGATTCAGTAGCAACAACTAAAATACCAGGTTCAATCTCTACAATATCATAAACAGCGCCAACCCTATAAATAGTATCCAGTCCAATCTTTCGCCAATAAGGATAGTAGAGACATAGAGCCCCTGTAGACTTTTCTGCCTCCACACCATTACCTTCAAGATATTTTGTATTATCACTCCACATCTGTTGACCAGCTTCTCCAGACCAATCTGTTTGCAACCAATAATCCGCTTGAGATAAAGCTGTTGTTGAAAAGAAGAAAAAAAGAATAAAAGAAATTATCTTGCGGTATATGTTAATCAACCAAAAATTTCTTTTTCTTATTGTATGAGATGTTTTCCTCTCTTCCTTACTTCTTTGAAATTTGTAACTTGATTGAATCAAACTGGACCTCCTGTTTTTTTGCTCATTATATTACTACAGTGCAATTTTCGTGCCGCAAATCTCGAAAAATTTAAGTTCCACACTATAAGGAGTTACAAAGACACATAATTTCATATTCGCAATAATGGTGTGCAAAAATTGCACTATCATTGTAAAATTAGTCTTATGTACCAGCAATTTCATCACTTAAACAGAGTGCAGATTTTGCACTCTTGAATGCAATTTTTGCCTCCCTCATTTTTTGCAGAATAGAACAGGGCAAATAATCCGCAATCTCTGCTGAGTTTCTCTTGTGTAAAAGGAAATAAAATTTATCAACATTTCCTCCTTTGCTGAATATGTCTGATATTTATTTAATACAACTCCATCTAACTTTTGTCAAGCAAAAAATCAAAGATTCGAGGGAAATGGGAAATTGACTTTGGGATAAGTAAGACTTGTTGCTTTAAGGTTTTTGGCTACTCAAAAAATGCTTGACTTTTTAGCTGTTTATTGCTATATTTATACAGTCTTTGGGTGTATGAGGAGTGTTAAGTGGGGGCGAATGGTCTCGACAGTGGTATGTGGTCTAATGGTTGCATGCCGAGGTGCCACAACCTCGTTAAAAGTGGCAAAAAACTTAATTGGCGTAAGCCAAGTTGCATTTGCTGCATAAAGCAGCAACATCTTCTCAAATCCTGTCTGTCGGGTTCGATGAAGGTGACGGAATGGCAGACTGGTTCGTCTAAATTGCCTTGTTTGGAAGAATGAGATTCTAAAGGCTATGTTTTGAGAGAATCCTGTTCGGAGGAGTTTCTTAAGACGAAATAAAAATCCGAAAAAAGCATGTAGTAGCTATTAGTTTACTGCCTCTGGACGTGGGTTCGATTCCCACCGCCTCCACCAATCTGTAAAGAATGCAGTAAAGGCGAAATTTAGAAATTGGAAATTTGGAAAATAGCAACAATAGAGCACAAGAAACAAGACATGAGACCAGAGACCAAAGACAGTGAAACGGAGAAACGGAGTATCGGGGAAGAACAGCGGTAAGCAGCAAATAAAAAACAGCAAAATGGAAGGAAGAGGTTTAATTGGTTGGATTAGTTTGATTTGTTTAAGCCTTAAGATAAATGTTTTTCCTGTGGCTCTGTGGTTCCCCTGTGAAATACAATTAAGTTCTGCCCATTCTCCTATTTCACGGGGTAAATCTGTGGTTAAGTTTTTAGCAGTACTGGCTTGTAAATGAAGGAGGTAAGGAATGAAGATAACACCACTTGATGTTAGAAAACAAGAATTTAAGGGTGTTTTCAAGGGTTATGACAGGAATGAGGTGAATGTTTTCCTTGAGATGATTGCCAAGGAAATGGAAGACCTCATAAAGGAAAATACTATCTATATGGAGCAGCTTCGGGACCTTGATTCAAAGATCGAAGACTATAGAAGGATGGAAAAAACGCTTCAAAATACATTGACAAGTGCACAAAAAACAACCGATGAGTTGCGAAGAAATGCTGAAAAGGAATCAGAACTTATACTGCGAAATGCGCGAATTCAATCAGACCATGTTCTTGAAGAGGCAAGATTTCAGGCTAATAAGTATAAAACCCAGATAGTATCATTGAAGAGTCAAAGGGACAATTTTATTGCTCAGTTTAAGGGTTTGGTTGAAGCACAGCTTCAGGTACTCAACAGGAGTTGGGAGGAGTTGGAAATCGAAGATGTTGAGCAGGGTGGGGAAACCAAGAGGACGGGGGAGTCCGAAAGAAAAGAAGTAAAAAGGGGCACCCGAGAATCTCTTAAGGGGATTGGTGACCTTTTTAGATAAATCTCGCTATTGTATTCGTGATTTGAAGTTGGCAAGTCTTGAAGAATCTATATTTGTTTCAGAGGTTGTAGAGAAAATCTAAATGTCTATACGAAAAGTTTTCTTTCTTGCTTCATCTGCAATGCTCGTTTGCGTCGGGATATTCGGATGCAGCAGAGGAATAACTCTTAAAACAAAGCAGGCGCAGGAACATTTCGAAAAGAGACAATACAAGAAAGCTATCGAGATACTTGAAACGGTTAAACCAGGAAGAAGAACACCGAGCATCGATATTTTACTTGGAAAGTCTTACAGTGCATTGTTTGAATTCAATAAAGCAAATATAATTCTTAAAGAAATGTTAGGAAGATATCCTTCCTCAAAGGATAGTCTTATCAAGACATATATGGAGATTGCGAGAAGATTCGAGAGGAGGAAAAGGAACGACTTATCTGTGAAAGTTTATTTGTCGTTGCTTGAAGTTGAAAATGATTACAATATAGGAAATGGTTTCTACACATTGGGGCACTTCTATTATCTTAGAAATGATGTTACAAAAGCCAGACAGTTTTTTGAAAAGGGAGTTGTGAATATCATAGACAGAAAGATTCTCACAAAGACCAAAAGTGAACTTATAGATATTTACGAGAAGCAAGGTATGCTAAAGGAAGCCTTTGATATATCGCTTGACGACCCATCCGGGGAGATCCTTTTCAGAAGGGGAAAAATTTCCTACTCTCTTGCAAAGAATTTCTTTTCAAAGAATGATTTTGATTCTGCGCTTGCCTACTGTGAGAGTGTTGTCAAGATAAAGTCACCAAAAACACTTCTCGATGACACTTATTTCCTTATGGGAGAAATCTATTCTGAAGAAGGTTACTATACAGATGCAATAAAATACTACAAGGAGGTTGTGAAATTGGATAAGTACGGGAACAATGAAATAGCTGCTGTGGCAAGAAAAAAAATAGATATTTTAACACGTCTGCACAAGGGGGGAATGTGAAGTTTTTCTTAAGAATGTGTTTTCTATTTCTAATATTATCTGGATGCACAAAAAAGGCGATTATATACGATATGCCGACAGAAGATTTGTTCAAGATTTCAAAGGACGCTTTTGATAACAAGAAATATGGACCTGCCATCGATGGTTTCAAGAAACTCGTTTTCGAACATCCCGGAAGCGAGTATATAGATGAAGCTCAGTTTTTTCTTGCGGAATCATATCTGAATACGAAGGATTACGAGAATGCTGTGGTTGAATACAGATTTCTCATAGAGAACTTTCCCGAGAGTCCTTATCTTGATGATGCAAGCTACAGACTTGGTTTTGCATATTTTGCAGCATCACCACCTTATTACCTTGAGCAAACAAAAACCGAAGATGCATTGAAGATAATTAAGAAGTTTGTTGTGCAATTTCCGGAAAGTGAATGGATTGGCGAAGCAAGAAAGGTTGAAAAGAAATGTTTTGATAAACTATCCAGGAAAGAACTTGAGAACGGGAAACTTTACTTCAAGTTGGGGCGTTTCAACAGTGCTGAAATCTACTTTCTTGATATTCTAAAATCCTATCCGTCGTCTCATTATATAGATGAAACAAAGTATACGCTCGCACTTTGCTATCAAAAACAGAGTAAAAACGAGGAAGCAAAGAGTTTGCTGCAAGAACTCCTCGATACAAAAGGAAGGTTTGCTGAAAAAGCAAAAAAGCAACTTGGGAAACTAAGATAAGACACTGATTGACAGGAGACATTTGCTTCCATTTTACTTTGTAGTCGACATATCATAATGAGAAGAGTTACAATCTTTGGAGGAACATTTGACCCAATCCATTTTGCCCATCTCCTGACGGGAAGAGATATACTTGAGGTGACAAAAGCAGATAAAATAATATTCTTACCGTCCTTTGCGCCCCCGCACAAGGATGTATATGCATCTCTTGATGATAGATTGCATATGGTGAAACTTGCAATAAAGGATAGTCCTGAATTTGGATGTAGTGAGTTTGAAAAAACACTTGCTCGACCAACTTATACAATTAATACGCTGAGAAAACTAAAGGATGAGCTGGATTTCGTTTCCATATCATTTATTATTGGTATGGATTCGGCATGTGAGTTCGCTTCCTGGAAAGAGCCTGATGCACTATTAAGGGAGTTCGAGATGCTGGTAATTCCAAGACCTGGTTATGAAAGAAAAGATGTGTCAATGCGTTTTCAGAAGAAATTCAGATTTGTCAATGCTCGGAGAATAGAGATTTCGTCCACTGAAATCAGAGAGAGGGTATTAAAGGGGAAGAATATAAGGTATCTCACTCCTGTTACGGTTGTTGATTATATCAAGGAGAAAGGGTTGTATCTTGAAAGTGGGAAAAAGGGTGAAGAATAGACTCATTTTGATTGACGGTTCTGCCTTAGCATACAGGTCTTATTTTGCATTCAAGAAAAATCCTTTAAGAAATTCAAAAGGCGAAAACACTAGTGCTATTTTTGGTGTAGCAAATTCGGTTATTAAACTGTTAAATGAACAGGAATTTACACACATTGCAATGTGTTTTGATACACCAGAGCGAACGAAGAGGCACAGGATTTTCCCAGCCTACAAAGCAACAAGAGAAAAAATGCCAGAGGAATTGGGCGAGCAGCTTCAAGACATAAAAGCGATTATCGAAGCAATGGGGATTCCAATAATAGAGAAGGCAGGTGTGGAAGCTGATGACATCGTTGGTACACTGACGAAGGCAGCGATTTCTGAAGATTTTTTTGTAACCCTAATTTCCTGGGATAAAGATTTTCTACAATTGTTAACCGACAAGAAGATAAATATGATAAAACCGGCAAGGGGTAAAATTTCAGAAGAGCTGATTACAGCGGAATCCGTCAGAAAGAAATTAGGAATATCCCCTGAGCAAATGGTCGATTACCTGGTTCTTGTGGGTGATACATCCGACAATATTCCGGGTGTTCCTGGTGTGGGACCAAAATCTGCTGCAAGTCTTTTGCAAAAATTTGGAAGCATTGAGAATATCCTTCTTTATAAGGAGCAATTGAAATCGAAAAAGATAATACAGGTTTTAGATGAGGAGAAAATAGAGCTTTCAAGGAAACTTGTTACCATCGATACTAATGTAGATTTGAATATAGAATTGAATAGCCTAAAATTCGAGGGTAAGGATGAAAGCAAATTAATGGAATTCTTTAAGAAATTTGAATTCACATCACTTTTTGGAGCATTGGTTGATAAAGATGGAAAACACTTCACAGTAAAAGAGATACTTTGGAATGAGATCGAGAATACTGTAAGGAAAATCGATACCCTGGCATCCATTGAATTCCTGAATGTGGGTGACTTTACTTATTTATCGATTGCAGCAGAAGGAAATTGTTGGATAGCAAAAATTGGGTCAGATGAACTTAAAGAGAATGGAATCTTGCAGGATTTCTTGAACAGAGAGGATGTGCTGAAAATTTCTAACAGCGTTAAGTCGCTTCTTCATCTGTTATGCATAGAGACTTTGTCCACTGCTTACGGTTTTTTTGATACATCCATTGCTTCTTATCTGCTCGATCCTTCGAGGGGAAGTCACACAACGGACTTTGTTGCCCTTAGATTTGAAAACAGGATTGCAAAGAAACCCGTTGATTTGGTGAAGGCATTCAAAAAAGGGAAAATAGAGGAGGTGGAGATAAAAAAGGAAGTATCTAAATATGCTGAGATAAATATTGGTGCATATCAAAAGATGGTTTCGATGCTCAAAGAGGAAAGCCTGGATAAACTCTTCACCGAGATAGAGATGCCGCTTGTCTCTGTTTTGGCAAGGATTGAGAAGGTTGGCATTGCAATAGATAGAACATTCTTTTCCGAACTATCCAGAGTATATGATAACGAAGTAGATGCTATAGAAAAGGGGATTCATCTAATTGCGGGAGAAGTATTTAATGTTCGTTCAACGAAACAATTGCAGCGCATATTATTTGAGAAGTTGGAAATGAAACCGCCAAAGAAAACGAAGACCGGATTCTCAACAGATTCCGAAACCCTGCTCATTCTTTCGCAACAACATGACCTGCCAAAGGAGATTCTTAAATTTAGAGAACTTTTCAAATTAAAATCAACATATATAGACACATTACCAAAACTTGCAGATAATACGGGGAGGATACATACAAATTTAGCACAGGTCACTACTTCAACGGGCAGGCTCGCATCAAGGGATCCCAACCTTCAAAATATACCTACAAGGGGAGAATTGGGAAGGGAAATAAGAAAGGGTTTTATTGCTCCTCCTGGAATGGCACTCCTCTCCTGTGACTATTCACAAATAGAGCTCAGAGTCCTTGCTCACATTTCTGATGATAGAAATCTGAAACAGGCATTTTTTGATGAACTTGATATTCATAGAAAAACAGCTGCAAGTATTTTCAAAATTCCAGAGGAGGACATCACAAGGGAAATGAGAAGAAGAGCAAAGGTGGTGAATTTTGGAATCATCTATGGAATGAGTCCTTATGGTTTGGCTAAGGAATTAAGTATAACGCCGGAAGAAGGGATGCTAATAATTAACGCATATTTCGATACATATCCAGGTGTCAAGAAATGGATTGAGTTGAGTATCGAAGAAACGAAGGAGCGAGGATTTACAGAAACTTTACTTGGCAGGAAGAGGCGTATACCTGAACTTGTAAGTGAAGATTTTAATACACGGGAATTTGGCAAGAGAATTGCAATTAATACACCTATTCAGGGTACTGCTGCCGATATAATTAAAATTGCAATGATAAGAATTGATAAAAAAATGAGAAGTGAGTTTTCAGGTGTCAAGATGGTTCTGCAAATACACGATGAGCTGTTGTTTGAAGTGGATGGAAATTCCTTAAAGGATGCAAAAGGGATGATAAAGTTTGAAATGGAAAATGCTTACACTCTTTCGGTTCCGCTTAAGGTTGAGATAGGTGAGGGTAAAAACTGGGACGAAGCACATTGAAGGCAAAGTGGGAAGAGTTGAATTAGTTGAATTTGTTTGATTGGTTAAAACCTTGAAATAAATGTGTGCCCTGTGGCTCTGCGGTTCCCCTGTGAAATACAATTAAGTTCTGCCCATTCTCCTATTTCACGGGGTAAATCTGTGGTGAAATTTGTATCGAAATTACAAAAATAACACACCACAGCAAGATTGTCATTCTGAGTAAGCGATGGTTATTGACGAAGGAAGAATCTCATCACTCATTTGGTTAACTAATCACGAAAGCTGTTTTCGGTGTCCGGGCGGGTTTTTAACGAATAGCTTTATTGTATATTTCAAAAATCCTATCGGCTATTTTTCCCCAGTCGTATTGTTTAGCAGATTCTAATCCACTGGTGACAAGATTATTTCTAAGTGAGTTGTTTGAAAGAACGGATAGTATCGTTTGTTTTATGTCAATAGGAGAATAAGGGTTAAACAACAACCCGTTTTCTCCATCCTCTATAACCTGTTTGTATCCGGCAATATTGGAGGCAACAACGGGAACGGCTGATGCCATTGCCTCCAATAGAACTATTCCGAATGTTTCTGCACCGAGTGCAGGGGAGCAATAAATATCACAGGAGTGATAAACCGATGGAAGCTCCTCGTTTGGCACAAATCCAAGGAAATAAACACTATCCTGCAGTTTGTTTTCTTTAACGTAATTTTCATATTTCGTTCTCTCTGGACCTGTCCCTGCAACTATAAGGTGAGCATCTGTCTCATTTCTTAGAAGTTTGAATGCAGGGAGTAATTGGCCGAGTCCCTTGCGGGTATCGAGTCTGCCTAAAAAAAGTATTTTTTTGCCCTTTATTTTTTCTATTTCCCGGTGTTTGTTTCCATATGGTGAGAAACGTGAAGTATCAACACCATTAGGTACGATAGTGTATTCGCCGGGGATATAAGGCTTGATAAAATCTACTGCGACCGGAGAAACTCCGATACGTGCCTTCAGCTTTTTGTAAAAAGGGAAAATCTTTTGATAGAGTTGCGCTCCAGCGGTTATCTTTTTGAATCCCGTAGTATGAAATGTTGCCACACACGGAGCAGGAGAGTATTTTAGTGCCCAGTGCGAAATATCGGGAAAGAACGGACCATGCAGATGAACGATGTTAAACGAGTTTTCTATAAAGAAGGTTCTTACCAAAATTGGTTTTATAAGTGGAACAGTGACCAGAGTGCCATTCATTGGAACGAACATTACCCTACCGAGTCTTTTAACTCCTTTTTCTTTTTTCTCCTTCGGATAATGAATTGTAAGAACGGTAACTCTGTGTCCTTTCTCTCTCATGGTTCGAGTAAGGTTGTAAACATGTTCGGTAACACCGGAAGGATATGGGTAATAGGCATCGGATACAACGCATATACGCATAATCTTAGATTATCATACTTAAATTGGATGTCAAGATAAAAACTGGAAACCAATCTCCCATTATTTTTCTTGACAAAACCGAAATAAATCTATATAATTAAATAAATAAAAAAACAAGGAGGCGGAATGAAAATTTCTCTTTTGCTTTCTTTCATTACTCTTATTTTTCTTCTTACACTTTCAAGTTTTGCAGGGGCCTACTGGGTTTCTCTTGATGGATCACCTGAAAGAGCCCCGGACGTTAATGTTCTTTATTCAAACAACGGAGAGGCTGTTATTGAGTATAAGATTTATGGCTTTAATGTCGATGAGGTAAACATTAATGGAATAACATATCACAAAATTAGTTTACCTGGTGAAGTTAGCGAAACAGAAGATGTGGGTAAAGCTGCATTGCCGAGAATTCCTAGAACTCTTGGAATCCCGGATAATGCAAATGTGAGTTATACAGTTCTAGATTTGGAGTCAAAGGATACAACTGGATTTTTGGTTTTTCCTGCACAGGAACCAAAATGTATTTCAGATACAACAGATATCTTTTACATTGATACAACTTTCTATGATCAAAATATTTTCTATCCTTCTCTATTGGTGGGATTGACAGAACCTGGAATTGTAAGAACAATCCATTTGGTAGATTGCATTGGTTTTCCTATTGAATTTAATCCTTACATGAAGAAAATAAGAACTTGTACATACTTAAAGGTTCGATTAAATTTTACTGGTGGAATATCAAGAGAAAAACACATAACTTTAGGGTATAGTGAATTCCTTGAAAAACTTCTAGTTAACTATCATTTTTTGAATATCTATGCTGATTTACCAGATAGACGTGAAACTGGGATTGAATATCTTTTTATAACATACTATACGTATGAGAATAAAATTCAGCCTCTAGTCGAATGGTATAAGATGCTCGGTTATGTAACAAAGGTCAAAAACTATACATATTATCCAACTTGTGATGAAATAAAAGACTACATTTCGAATGAGTATTTTTACAATAGTCCACCTTGCTTGAAATATGTTATGCTAGTCGGTAATCGTTATGAGTTACCCCCATTCGAATACAGTGGTCAATATCCCACATTGTCTGATTCTTGGTTTTCATTTCTTGAGGGTAATGACCTTTACGCAGAGATTGCTATTGGAAGACTTGCGGATAATGTTGACAGATTTGTTGACCATATATTAGAATTTGAAACAGACCCTTATTGGGTAGAAAGTAACTGGTTGGATAGAGTATTATTAGTTGCCCATTGGTATCAACCTTTTATAGATTTCCTAACTACTATAAAAAACACCAGTTATTCGAATTGGTCTCCCAGTTTTTGCTTGCTCGATGGTAATAACCACGATAATGATGATGTTCTTTACCGCATTAATTCGGGAAGCCAAATAGTATGTTATAATGGTCATGGTGTGGAAAACGCCTGGCAAGCATGGTCAAGAAAGAATTATCCTGCTATATTATATTGGACAAACGGTGATATTTTTAATTTAGATCACGGCGGAAGAGCTCCTATTCTTTTTAGCCTTACTTGTCTAAACAATCATTTACAAGGATGTATCAATGCGTATTGGACATCTTCAATAAGAACAAAAGCTGCCTCTGCTGCTTTGGGAGCTTCCAATTTATTATGGGAAGGCATTGAAGACTATGGATTATGGCTTTTTAAGGGAGTAGGTGATAATCTTTACACAATTGACTTAGGAGGAGTTCACAATGCAGCAGTAGCTGAGATGTTAAGTATGAATCAAACAATCGAGGCAAAGGCGAATGCAAAGACTCTCTTATTACTTGGAGACCCTGCTATGGAGGTTTGGACAACAACACCAGTTAAATTTACTGTTAAAAATGACTTTAACGGAGGTGGTGGAAAATTAAAGATTGGTCCAGTTGAAGTAGATTCACCATGGCAAGTAATGGTGCAAAAATGGGGAAGAAGGAGATACTTCAAGGTAGAGACAAAATCACCACAAGTGCATAATAATAAAACCTACTATTTTCACCACTGGAGTGATGGACATGAGAATTCCCATTATATGCTACCTATAACAGATGATGACGAAACACGCATTGCAACACTGAGTATTGAACGTTTCCCTGCCTGGGAATATTTACAACCCCAGTCTCAGTGGAGTGAACCCAAGAAATACCACGGTGCAGCTTCTGCCTGTGGGAAGATATGTGCATTATTTGGTCATTCACAATACAGTACTCATACTAACACCTGTCATATATACAATCCTATCAATGACGAATGGATTTTTACTACACGCGATCCAAAGAGGAAATATGTGGCTGCCGTTACTTTAAATAAAAGGATATACATATTGGGCGGTCAGTTATCGTCTGGGAGTATGCTAAAGAGAGTGGATATATATGACCCATATAATCATAATTGGGATCAAGGTGCAAATATGCCTGGTAATAAAGAAAAACATGCTGCCTGCGTTTATCAGAATAAGATCTACACTATGGGGGGGCTTGATTTTCTGTCCAATCCAGATAAGAAACTATATGTATTTGACCCATCAAGTGGATGGCAAGAAAAAGCTTATATGCATGTTCCAAGATACAATTTGGCAAGTGCAGCTGCATGTGGCAAAATTTATGCAATTGGTGGTATTGATGATAGTGGACAAAATGATAAAAATTGTGTAGAAGCTTACAATCCATACGAAAATACGTGGCAACAAGACCAAAATCATGGCGGAACAATTAAACCAATGCCTTTTGAATTATCTATACATTCTTGCACTTCAGTGAACGGTAAAATTTATGTTATTGGTGGGTCTGGAAAAGAAATAATAATGGGTGGCACACCTCATGCTTGGACTGGCTACCGAGCAATTGTTTTAGAGTATGATCCTATTAGAAATGAATGGGGGTGGCAAACATCAATAGAGCAAGAAAGAGCGGGATTAGCAGTAACATCGATGCCCAACTTTAGCCAACCTGTTTCCCCTGGTGGTGCTTGGCCAGCAATCTGTGAAAATACTATCTATGTTATTGGGGGCGCAGCAAAGCTCCCATTTACACCATATATTGAGATAGCGAACATTCCAATAGAGGCAAGTCCTTATGCCTTTGGTTTCCATAATGGACACATTCTTGATACCGATGCTTCTGGACGCATTCATTTTGTTTATGTTGCAGATAATGGTTGGATATACTACACCTCCTCCAAAGATGGCATTTTGTATGAAATACCTGTAGAAATAGGTCAAGGTGAAAATCCAAATCTTTCAGTAGATTCGGAAGATAACATACACCTTCTCTGGACAAAAAATAGTCATATATGTTATAAAAGGATTAATGGAAATACAGGACTGTTATCAGAGGAAGTAATATTATGGTCTCCAACTTCCGAATATCCCAAATTTGGTGGACCTGCGATCGCGGTATCTCAGGATAGCCTTTTTGTAGTATGGGAAGCAAGGCAATCTGGCTTTTTTCCACCAAGAGGAAAAGCTCTTCTTTTTGGCAGTGCCAATATAGGTAATGTAAGTTCTACATTTCACTATTCAAAGCTTGATGAAGGAAGATTTGCAATTCCAATCTGTGTATGTCAACAACCCCCGGGAACTGTACCAGATACAATCCTCAAATGCCCATCCATTGATGTTGATAATATTGGGAATCCATACATAGTTTGGGACAAAGCGCGCCATTTCTTGGACATAGTTTTCTATGAGAAGGAAAATGGTGAATGGATATCAAACATATTATCGGATACAAGCGAATGTACGCAAGAAAGTGAACCAAATATCAAGGTTGAGAATCGTGTGATCAATGTTGTGTGGTCTGAAAACTATGATCCCTGTGAACCCAATGATATATACTACAGAAGAGGATATGTTAAAGGTGGGTGGGAACCTGTAAGAAAGGTATGTTCAACAGATAAACCTTCTCGCAATCCTATATGGTCAAATGGATATATTCTCTGGCAAGAACACGGTGATATTTATAGGAACAGTTATGATTATAGTATTTTCGATTTCAAGGGTGATTTAGGCGAAAATCTTACAGATCTTAGCGGAATCCCACCTGAAATAACCTTCTCCGCACCGCGTGTAGTTACAGTAGGTAAAAATGTTTACGAGTTTTTCCAGATGCAGGACACCACAGGAAACAGAATTTGTTTAAATGTGGAAGAAATGGAAGAATCTCCACCGATTCATGCTGTAAATTTAGGTTCTGTCGAGGCAAGTCCATACACAACAGAGAGAGATGGTTATATTGCTTATGGAGAAAATTTCTTTGAAACAGTAGATTTTGATTCTACAAAACTGGTTTATCATTTTGATGAAATAGAATCTCATCCACAAAATAAGATTGAACTTGTTTTATATCATGAGGGTGATAATGAGCGAAAATTGCGAATACGGATAGATGATGGTTGGACAAAGAATATTTGGGTTTCACCGGGAGAGCCAGTTGTCGTTAATGGAATGATTCCTATATCTTGTCTAAAAGACGGAGAAATAGATGTTACAATTGAACCTACTCCTCCGACAAAGGATGAACTTGCAGTATGCGGAGCACTCTGGATATATGACTTATCTACTAGTAAAGGTGGAGGTGGAACTCAGTTTGCAGATAACAAAGACAAAACTTCACCTATAATTTACTCCCTAAAAAAATCTTACCCTGATCCTTTCAACAAAAATACCACAATTTCATATTCTATTGCAAAATCTGGAAAGGTTTTAATCAAGGTTTATGATATATCAGGAAGGGTTGTGAAAACCATTGTTAACGAAGAACAGAGTCGGGGAATTTATAAGGTAAGATGGGAGGGAACAGATAATCATAACTGCGAAGTTTCTGCTGGTGTCTACTTTTACAGGCTTCAATCTGGTGAATTCACCTCTACTAAGAAAACAGTTTGCGTTAGATGAGAAAATCGTGACTTTGAGTAAAGACTTGCTTTTATTTTAGGAAGAAATATGGTAATATTACAAAATGTCATACTAACTTTTTGCTTATATACTTATCCTCTTCTTAATCCATTTCTTCCTAATGTGAAGGTAAATCAAGCACCTCACGATTTTACCATTTGGCCTAAAATTGCAGTCGCACCATCAGGGGTTATCTATATTGCATATAATGTAGATGTAGGGTGGATTCCTCCGGAGTCCACCCATATTTACCTTAACGTTTCCTTTGATTTAGGGAATACCTTCGAGCCTGATAGGATAATTTTAAAAGGCAACAAGTATAACGAAATTCTTGCCCTGGATGTTGAAAGGAACGAGAAAGTTCATTTACTTTATGAAAATTCGCCAAACTTAAATACAGATGATCACCTTTTTTACACTAGTTCTGGCGATAGTGGACAGAGCTTTCCAATAAATTGTCAGGTTGACGATAGCCCAGTCCCCATTCCAATTGGATTAGCAGATTTTGCAATAAATGATTCAGGTAATATCTATGTTTTATGGAATGATGGAAGGGATTACTTCAGTCATATATATTTTTCAAAATCAACAGATAGCGGGCAGACCTTCTCAGGGAATGTTCTTATAGATACGGGAGAGGTTACCAAAGATGGATACCATCCAAGCATAACACTTGTTGCAAATGGCACTATTTATCTTACATGGATGCAGCAAAAGTCTGGTAGAGAAGATATTTATTTTTGTAAATCAACTGACCAAGGAAATAGCTTTACCGAAAAGATTCGAGTTGACACATTTTCAATCTATACATATATGCCTGATATTACAACAATTGGAAATGATAGTATCTTTATTTGCTATATTACTTTATCATCATCATTAAATTCCGTTTATTTATCTAGAAGTACAGATGGTGGTAATTCATTTACAAGTACTGTGCAAATAAACGATAGTCTTTTTTCTCACTGTGATGAGCCGAGCATCTGTACAACTAAAGATGGTAAAATCCATACTATCTGGGAAATGCTGTATAATCCTCTAAAAAAGCAAGAGATAAATGCTGATATTTACTATGATTTTTCGACTGATGGCGGATTAACTTTCAATACCGATGTTATGGTGAATGATGATACTTCTGACTCTACTAGACAAACACCTTCTCTTGATAAAGATATGAGTGGCAATATCTATGTTGCATGGAATGATTGGAGAAATGGTTATGACATCTATTTTGCAAGAACTGATATTCAAGGAGTTGATGAGAGGAAGAAAGACAAAAACATATCTTCAAACTCTTTGTCCTACAGACTTTTACATATTTCTCCTAATCCGTTTTATAGTGAATCAAGAATAGACTATCAGGTTCTCTATCCGACTTATATTAAACTTGAAGTTTTAGATTTAGCAGGGAAAACAATTAAGACACTCGTTAATGAGCGTAAACAAATAGGTCATTACAAAGTGATATGGAAGGGGGATGATAGCAAAGGCAAAAAAATATGTTCGGGTATTTATTTCGTATATTTGGAATCTAATAGCTGCTTATCTGCAAAGAAAATAATTTTGTTAAGTAGGTGATTGTTATGAAATGTAAAGAAATGTGCTTTTTATGCTTCTTGGTGCCCTTTATGATATTGTCCTGTCACAAGAAGCCCACTTCACCCTCTATTCCATCAGCGAAGGTTATCTGGGAAAAAACATACGGCGGAGATGGAAATGATATAGGATTTTCCGTCCAGGAAACCTCTGATGGAGGTTACATTATTGCAGGATATACTACGTCTTTTGGTGCTGGATATTATGATGTTTATTTGATGAAGACAGATGCAGATGGTGAAAGCCTCTGGACACGAACATATGGAGGAAGCGACGATGATAAAGGTTTTTCTGTTCAAGGTACCGCTGACGGCGGGTACATTATTGCAGGCGTGACACTATCGTTCGGTACAGGAAACTATGATGTCTATCTTATAAAGACCGATGCATTCGGCAATCTCATCTGGGAAAAAACATACGGAGGTGAAAATAGTGACTGGGGATTTTCAGTTCAGGTTACATCTGATGGGGGATACATCATAACAGGTTCAACAGAATCATCTGGTGCAGGTGCTATGGATGTATATATAGTAAAGACAGATGCAAATGGTGATACACTTTGGACGAGAACGTATGGTGGAATAAAAAATGATTCAGCCAGTTCTATTCAACTAACCTCTGATGGTGGGTACATCATTTGTGGCTCATCAGAATCATTTGGTGCTGGTAAAGAAGATATCTATTTGTTAAGAATCGATTCGAACGGTAACGCGCTATGGACTAAGACATACGGAGGGACCGATTATGATTATGGTTCTTCAGTACGACAAACACTTGATGGTGGATACATCATTGCAGGGCAAACGAATTCTTTTGGTGCGGGTGAATATGATGTTTACTTGATAAAGACAGATGCAAGTGGTAAGATTCTCTGGACAAAAACATACGGTGATATCAAATGGGATAATTGTTCTTCAATTCAGGAAACTTCTGATGCCGGATACATTGCTGTTGGACTTACGGATTTATCAGAAGATTCTCACCTGCATTTAAATGTCTATCTTATAAAGACCGATGCGAGTGGTAATGCAATCTGGCAGGAAACCTATGGGGGCGAAGATGATGCAATAGGGTATTCGGTTCTGGAAACATCTTCTGGTGGATATGTTGTTGTTGGACAAAAAGATGGTTCGGATATTTGTGAAGATATTTATCTGATAAAACTAAAGTAGTAAGATGTGACTTTTAAAGAATTACAATAAGCTTGTGGTATTTTTCTTAGTGGTTTTGTAATTGTTGTATTCTTTATAATTTGCATATTTAGGTTTAGAAATTTTTGCTATATCTCTTAAATTCTCTTTCAATCCCTGTTTGATTTTCTTTGGAAGTCCTGACCTCATTACCTCTCCGTTACGCCCCGTTACGCCCCCATTACGCAACAAACCAAAGCAGAAAATTCCTTGACTTTTGATTATTCTTGCTATACCATAATTAAGGAGTTAATAACTACGTTGAAGTTAGTTGTCATAGTTAGTTTATTATGAATGACCAATGCTTAAAAAAGAATATAATAGGAGGGAATAATGGCTAAGAATAAGTCAAATATCGCCGAGGAAATTAAACCGTACATAGAAGAAATAGTCGAGCATAAACTTTTGGAATTATTAGGCGATCCTGATTCTGGTTTGAAATTGCGCTCAGAAATTAGGAAAAGATTAGAAAAATCTTTAAAGAGTAAGGGAAAAAGAATTTCTGCGAAACAGGTTGCAAAGGAACTTAATCTTAAATGGTAAGGAAATATAGGGTTGAATTTTTGGCATCGCCAAGGGATGAATTAAAGAAACTGGATAAAATAATAAGCCAGAGGATTATGGATAAAATTCACTGGATAGGAGATAATTTTGAGAGTATAACACCAGAAATGCTTACTGCCAATTTTAAGGGAATGTTTAAATTAAGAGTAGGAGATTGGAGAATAATTTATACTGTAAATCAAAAATCTAAATTAGTCACAATTCATATGATTGGACACCGCAGAGAAATTTATAAGCAATAGCTTTCGTTCTACTAAGGGTTGGGAAATTAGGGAAATTATGGGCGGCGACCTTTTAAGTGCAAATGGAGTCAGCTATGAAAGGTAACATACCCTCTTGATATCATTTTTCTATTGCCATTTCATATAAATTATAGTATACTTACATTAGACATAGTAATCTTAAGAGGCAGTCAAGGTTTTTCATAAGTGCTTTATTATTGCAACCAAAATCGTTCTTTTAAATCTAAAGCTTGATTGTGCAGGAGGACAATGGCTCAGTCAGTTTTGCGTTCTTTTGCAGTAGGAATAAGGAGGTAGTGATTTTTCTAAATTCCAATTTCCGTCCTGACCCCATTACCCTTCATAAGGAGTTTTAAAGTTTGTATTTTAGTCAAACGAATGATATTTCTACAGCAAAGCGAAGAATAAAAGTGAAAAACCATTAACATTGAGGAGGGAAGATGAAAAATCCTTATTTTCAATTATTAGGTTTTTCTTTGATTATTATTGCTTTTTGTTTACTTTCGTCTGGAAATATTTATGCAAAGATTGAACCCGATTTTATGTTTAAGGTAACTAAAGAAGTAACACCCTGGCCTCCGCATCTTGGTGATGAACTTGAGATTATCTATACAGTTGAATCAAAATACGATTTGGATAATATTTTCATATGGTTATCTCCTGTTACAGGAGGAAAGGCTATCTCTTATCTTGAAGCCATTGGTTTTTCAGTAAGAGATGAAAGCAATGAGTTTTTTAAGAAAAAGCGAGGGATTGAAAGGATGTTATGGTTTACAATAAAGAAAGGTGAAAAGAAAAGATTCAGTCTTAGAGTAAAACTTGATAAAGATATTCCTGAAAGAAAAAATGCCGAAAAGCCTTTAGTAGGTATTGGTGTTGGCTTTCAATCGAATACAAAGGAGCATGGGTGGGGAGTAGGAAAAGGAGTTTTGGTATTATACTTACTTCATGAAAACACCGGTTTATTAGGTACTAAAGAAGATTTCAAAAGGGCACTGCCAGTAGAGTATCGTTATGATGCAGTTGATGGTACATTCTATCCGCCCGGGAAATTGGATACTCCAGTAAATGTTAAATGGAATCGAAGAATAATTAAGATGATGAAGGAAATAGAACCTGCTCTGTCGGATTCCCAGGCACTTCTTTTACACTCTGACCATTATCGAATTGGTACTCCGAAGGAAGCGACTCATTGGGATGAGGAGAAGAAATGTTTGGTTACTGATGAAGAGAAGATATTTGAATATTACTTGAAAGATGGATGGTTTAAGGTTCTTCTCTCTGGAAAAAGGGAAGAATGGATAAAGAAAGAGAAGGAGAAGATAAAACTTCAATATGAAGAGGAAAAGAAAGGGGGCAGCTCGAAAGCAAAATTTTTTCGTTCTGGGAGTAGTTCTGATAATTTTCATAGTCTTGATACTGATAGTATTGCGAAAGAGTTTCACGGGTGGTGGAGGTACAAAGACCATCTCTACAACAAAGACCAAGGACTCTTAGCAGATGCAATAAAGAGACCCATAATAAGTGGGAAGGCAAGGCTTTTGCTTGCTTATTTATGCCCCGATTTGGCTTGTTTCAGCATCAATTGGACAGATGGGGGTAAATTCTCGTAGACACATTACAGGGTTGTGCTGACACCAGAATAGAGGTATTACAAGATAGAAAAAGAAGCTGCTTATAGGAAAGAGAGCAGAGAAAAAACGCTTGACAT
>Ga0210003_1001041_pt1 | contig 24675 bp, 37 predicted proteins | sample LantaG_FD_182804 | JGI IMG/M metagenome (GOLD analysis project Ga0210003, IMG submission 182804) | Deep subsurface microbial communities from Baltic Sea to uncover new lineages of life (NeLLi) - Landsort_02402 metaG (SPAdes) (version 2) | ecosystem: Environmental > Aquatic > Marine > Oceanic >... | reverse complement strand
GATGGCGGCTCCTGAAATACGACTGGGAAGGGAAATATAGTGAAGGTACGATGGGTATACAGTGAAGTTACATGCCTGAGATGTAAATTCCTTAGTATGGATCCAATGCATGCTGAGAGGGGCGGGGCAATGCATTACTGCGTCCGACATAGGAGAAGGGCCTTTCCTGAGGACGCAAAGACATGCTTAGCCTTTTCACCAGGGGGACACACTTTCCTAGTATCATCAACAGGAGTAGTTGGAAAAAATGAGTATTAAGTGGAAACGTTATGAATGTTCTAACTGCTGGAGACGAAAGAATAATAAGAGTTACTGTCTTAATAAGGCTAACAGTGATTACCAGGTTGAGACGTTTACTCCTTGTGAGCACTTCCTGGATAGCCGAGGAGACAGGGCATTGCGGATAGTCAAATGAGTATTAAATGGAGACTACACAGCTGCAGGACATGTAACTACAGGTATGTATACGTACACTGTAAACCCTCTCGTAAACAAAGACAGCGTGCAATCCTATGTACAAGTAATAAACTTTGTGATAAATATAGAAGGCTAACAGATTATTTTTCTGGAGAAACGTGGACGGAGTGGGGATGAGCATTAAGTGGAGAAGGGTAACATGTGGTACCTGCTCTCATTCAGCATGGACAACTGGGGAAGGCTGGAACATTAACCTTAGATGCTTTAGATGCGGAATCCATGAAGCAGCTAAGGAGCTAAAGAGGTGTGAGTGCCCTTTCTTCATGGACATGGCATGGGATGGCACGTACAATACATGGAAAGAGTTTGGTAAGGCGGGTGATGGGTATGAAGATTAAATGGAGAATTAGCTCTTGTGATACATGTGGGCATGGTACTATTAAGAAAGGAAAGTGCTATCCCTCTGAAAAGAGTAGCACTGATAAGGTAGCAATGTATAATAATAGGGTAGCAGTGTATACTGATGGAAAGGTGTGTCACCAGTATGTCCGTTGGGCAGCCCTCCCAGATTGGGAGACGTGTGGCCATGAAGATTAAATGGAGAAGGGTTCCGCTTATCTGCTGTGAGCACTATGACATTATGCGTCACCTGCTTAGAAGTGGTAACCTTTGTATGATTAGGGGCATCTCCCCAAAAAGTTGTGGGTGTGACTGTTCAGAGTTTCATTTGAGTCAGAGTCGGGCTGAGATATGTATTACATACACCTGGCCAGATAAATGAGTACTGAAAAGCCCGGTGCTATAACACCGGGCCTTTCGTGCCGTGGTAGGTGGGCGCTTATTTTTTATCTTTGCTACCTTTCTTTTTTGGTTCTTCTTCTTCTTCTCCTTTAGCTAATCGTAGGGTGTTCCTGATGACAGCCTCAAGATCAGGAGAGATCCCTTTCTTATTCTTGACCTGATCTAATGCCAGCGCAGGATCGTTATTGCCCCTCTCTGCAGCCGCACACCAGTCACAGACCATTTCTATCAAGTCAACCAGGTTCATTCCTCTCAGGCCATTCTCGTGATGCTCGGGGTGATGTCTGTTTACTTTTAGGTGATGCTTCCACCCATTACCCATCTTATCAGTCAAAGCTTTGTGTTCATCGGATCCATACTTTGGCTTTGGCTCATGGTTAAGATCCCATACAGGATCAATATAGTAAGGAGACTCTGCCTGGGATAGTTTAGAGTCATCGTGCTCCATTGCACTGGTAGCCAGCTTCCGCATAAGTTTCTTAATGTACTTAGCTACCTTCCTCTTATGGTCCTTTACGTTGTTCTTGTAGAAGGCTAGCTTCTCTTCTTTAGTTGGCATTATCTTCTCCTTCATAAATCTAGCTTACCACGTTAAGCATGTTCTTTGGGTTTTTAGATGTTGGGGCCTGCTCTGTCATCACAGGTTTCTTTTTCTTTGTAGTCTTCTTCTTTTTAGACGCTGGACTCTTCGTTCCTGTAGCTGCACCTGGGTTCTTAAAACGTTTGAGTAGATGATCAAGGAAACGGGTTGCCAGGAAGAGCTTCAGGTTATCTCCTATAGATTTCCGCTGATCCTCAGCTGTATCCAGGAACTTCATAACTATAACTGACACCAGGACAATCCAGATGAATATGTATAGTAATGTGATCTCCATTACCATCAGGTAATTGGGGACTGGCTGTGTCCTCTCGTAGCAGGCTATCCCCACTAGCATCAGTATCGGTGGCCACCATAAATCTTTTACGAACTTATACATTGTATATCCTCCTTAGTATTAGCTCTGACATGTCTATCCTTACCATTGTTAACATCAGAGTATATGATTAACAGTAGCTTCCCAATAAAGGTAGGCTCCAGTCTAATTGATATAACTACTTCGTCGTCCTCGAAGTTCCCTATTCTTATATCATTATTACGTTCATGTCCATAAGGCTGAGCTTCCCTGGGATGGTTATGATAGATCTCTAATGCCCGTACAACCTTCTCCTGCTCCTCAAGTAATAGTTCCTGAGCAGGCTTACTCATTGCACAGACTGAATCAACCACACCATCGATAACCCTCAGGTAACAGACACCGAAGTAGGGGAAGCTTCTAATCGGGATAGCCTGATATTCATTAAGCCCCTCTGATATAATAGAGACAGACTTACCAACTTCTTCTATAGTCTGTCCTAATGTAATACCAAAGTAACTATCCCTAAGGCTGCTACACATCAAGGAGCTGGCTATGAATAAGAAGATGATGGTTGTTCTCATGATTGATCCTTAAGGACAACAAGACGTTGTGACATTCTTCTTTCCCCCTAATCTTTTATATGGTCTAAACCAAGCAAGCATGCCTTTGCTTGCTTTGTAGTGAGGGCAGGTTGTTCGTAATACACAATTAGTATCAGATTCCCGTCGACAACTATAGTCATCAACCTTATTCCTGTAACGGAACCAGGTACACATTGTGAACTCAATCTTTCGCCATCTTATCATGAGTTAGATATCCTTATCAGGCCCCCGTGCCCATGGAACCACAGATGACCCGACCTTCTTCGTAGTGTTCTGCATACGGCCTGGTATCTCCAAAGCTGTTCACAGGATTAGCTACCCGTTCTACAAAGCTAGCCTGTGCTTCCTCAAGGGTAGCAAAATACTCTGGCATAATCGTGGCATCAGGAAACATCCAAAGCACACAGTAAGGCCCCGCCACATTTCTACCTTCCCTCCATTTATCACATAACTCTACAAGGACTAGAGTCTGCCCAGGGTATACCTCTTGTTCCTGGATGGTTGTCTTAACTCTAACTGTTATCATTTTCTTTCTCCTCGTCCTCTGTAGGTACTTCAAAATAATCACCTACAGGGAACACTTTCCTAAGATCTAGGATGAAATATTCCATGCATTCAATCATGCCGATTCCGATAGGACAAAGTATGATAGTGAAGCATAGCATGATTGCGAAAAACAAATAAAGCGAAATTAGTATAGCTTTACACATAGCATGTATAAGTATTAAAAACTCTTTCATTCTTTCTCCTCCTTGTAATCTTTACCGTCTATTTCCTTTCAGCAGTGTAGCCTTACCATCAGACAGATCCCATATGTCAAAAGATCCTATGTATTTCTTTCCTTCCTCCTTAGTGTCCTATCTTTGCCCAGCGCGATGCCGGGTATATTTTATACAGGACTTTCATCAACACATCAACAGTAACAGGATGTCGTTCCCCTAACTCCTGACGTAGCACACACAGCATCCCCTCACCTAGTCCTGTCCAGGCTGACTTCATAGAGTATGAGTTTGCTCCACTATGTCTCATTTCGCAATGCTGATCATTACAGAATAGCTCATGCAAGCACGCGCCTATCTTCTTAGCGTCACTTCGACACTTCGTTTCACATTCCTTCGCGGACTCAACACTGGAGAATTGGGATCCGCATACATCACATTCATATAGTGTTTTCATACCTACCCTCTCGGCCTGTCACGGCGTTGCTGTATCAATCCAAACTGCAGTACAAGGAAATAAGTTGCTTGGGTATAATCGTTAGCAAAAAGGGATACTATCGAAAATCCTGCACTCATTAAAATTAATATCACATACGTCCAATCCAGGAAATCAAAGGTTTTCATTACTCCTCCTTATGTTTTCATACCAAGATTGATAAGCACAGCCTAAGAGCATCTGCCCGTGTACCATTAAAGTCATCTGGTAATAAGAACTCACTGTAGCCGCTTCCAAGTACTTTCATTCTGCCTCCTCATAATCTTCACAGCCTGCCCAGGGATCTATATCACCTGGCTCTAGCGGCCCATCGGGGCCGATGCCATCCCAATGACCTTTGGCGCACCAGACGGAGCTATGACCGCGATCATCATCGTTCCATTCTACACGCTGAAACTTGCAAGTATCACATTTCATTTAAGTCCTCCATATGTATGCATTGCCCCTGACCATGCTGCACTAAGATCTCGTATGTGCCAATACTTGTAACAGACACAGACCTTAGGGAAGTTAGGGTTCGGTATTATCTTACCACATTCATACCCGAGCCGTCCTCCAAAGGGCAAGAAGGTTTGTTTGTAATAGCAGGTTTCGCATGAACATATCCGCCATTGGATGTTACACATTATTTATTTTCCCTTCACCTTTAATACAGAAACAAGCCATTCCCTATGCATATCTTCCAGGTCTGGTTCAAGTAATGCACGCTTAATAATATTAGGATCTATGTGGAAGCTGACTAGATGGGCAAGGAAGTTAACTGTTCTACCTAAGGAAACAAGCTCTTCACTGTACGCCTTGAAGCGGTCTTCGTAATGCTTGAAGTGCTTATCTAGGGCTTCTATCTCTTGTTCGGTTAGTGCCATCCGAATCTCCTACATCTTATTAAACTTTGTGTCAGTTGGGATGGTTAGTATATACACATCCTGTACTCCAGTAAGCCCTCGTGTCTCATGTATAATAGAAGGTGACTGAGTGTCTTCCATTTTAATGAGAACAGAGGTAACAGGAATCTTTTTCTGTATGATGTATTTCTCTAGAGTCTCAACCAGCACACAGTAATAATCTTTATTGCCGACACGATCTAAACCAACCACAAAGCTATCCGGGTATTCTTTGGAGAGATCAAAGGACTTAACTGGGAACTTAGTATCTGCACGGAGATGTCCTCCAGGTGTGGAAGAGGCATCGGGACTTAGGGCTATACCGAAAACCAGGCTTAGGAATAAAAGAACGATTAAGACAACAGGCAAAAATACCCCTAGATCATCTCTATACCCAGAGGCCCCCATCAACCCCTCCTTCTCATTATCTCTGCTCGTTCCACGGTCTCCTTAATCCTTTCCCACTTAGTATCCAGTGACTGAGGGTCATTAAGCCAGTCAATGCTCTTGTCATCTATGTAGAAGTACGCACTGATCTTCCCGGGAGCTACTCCATCAAAGGTAAGGCCCCGTTCAGTACACCACGCAATAGCCTCATTGAGGAGCTTCTGGTCATGAGCCCGGCATGTCCAAAGGATAAGCTTGTGTCCTTGGGATTGGAGTTCTTTTAATGTTTGAATGGCCCCTGGAAGTTCGGGGCCTATGAGTGGATAATTATCCCTTACAACCGTTCCGTCGAAGTCGATGGCTAGATTCATCAGCTTCCTCCTACTTAATCAAAGGAGCGATGGTTTCTGGCTCGTAGTAAGCAACGATTACATTGTCGTTCGCATCTTTGTCTACATCTCGTAACATAAAGGAGACGCTGGCCACACAGAGAGCTATTGATACATCACTAGCATGTTCAGGATCGATCTCAGTTACCTGGCCATCGTCCCTGATGATTGGGATTGTCACCTTAGGTCCATCATCACTTACAGGTGGCTTCGGACATTCCTTAGTATACATGAACTTATCAAAGATCCTGTCTTCCGGTGTAGTCCAGTTCTCAGTCTTCTCTTTGGTGTAGCCGCTTCCTAAACGTAGTACGATCTTCATTAAGTAGTTCTCCTTCGTAGTTCTTTGTAAGCTTTACCATAGTATCATACTGAATAGAACTACGCAAGAAATATTATGCTATTCGTCATCCTCGCAAGTGCAGTTGTCACAATCACAATCACAGGAATCTTCCTCATCTGTTTCATTGAGTGCTTCTAAGACACCTTCCAGCTCAAGCTCCTTAGCCACCCACTCCATATCTTCTTTAGGGAAGTTCCATACGCTTGTCAGGTTATAAAGGCTTATGTAGAAGTCATACCTTTGGTCTTTGGTCATAGCGACCTCATCACCAATGTCTTTCATCATATTGAACGAATCAAAGAAAGAGTCTCTGGCATCTTCAAACCAATTGTACAATGCGTTTCTTACTTCATCTGACATTACGAGATCCTTAAACTGTTCCATTTGTATCCTCCTAAAATTTAACGTACAGCTTTTATCTTTGCCAGCAATGGCTGGAATACATCCTCATACATTAGAGATGCAACAAGGACAGCATCTGTAGGAGACTTCTTCACCTTCTCAACAAAGAACTTGAGGAAGTCAAGAACCACACCTATCAGCATGACGAATAGATCTATCACTACCTGAGCACTTTTCTTTACCCCTACCTTGATCTTATCCATGACCTTAGAGAACACACTCTCAGTAAAGGCCTTTGTATCTTTATCTAGTGGCTTTTCTTTCTTTCCACCATAGCGCTTCTTAATCAACCTGTATGCGAGGTAACCAGAGATACCAATGACCAGGGCTGATGTTAGGACAACAGCAAACTTAGCCAGGAACTCACGCCTCTTATTCTTTGGACCACGGAGAACCTCGTCAATTCCAGAGGTCTTCTCACCAGGTTGTTCTTTCGGTTGTTCTTTCGGTTGTTCTTTCGGTTGTTCAGGAAATATAATACCGTGCTTTGTGATAATGTCGTCTACATCTTTTATCATCTTAGTAACAAACTCCTGAACCTTTGGCTTGATGTTTTCACCGGCATGCATCATATTTCTGGCAAGCTCAATATCACTCAAACTTCCTTCCCTGATCTTTGCAGCATCCACAATCTTAACTCCATAGGCAACAGCAGTAGGACGGAGGGTGACTATATCTTTTAAGGTGGCAGGGTCATGTATCATCCTGACAGGTTTCTTAATAATAAAGGTCATGGCCTTCTGGACTTCAGTGTTAATTGCCTGTGCTGTTGTTATGGACTGTTTGTAAGCAGAGTTCATGGTTTCTTTTGCTTTCTTAAGTGACTGTAGAGCATCCTTCAGCGCCTTATCTATTCCTTCTGGAGTATCTGGCACTGAATAACGTTCAGGGTTTTCTTTTTTACGCTCTATACTGCTAACATCAAGCTCTTGCCAACTTACTTCATGTCTTAGCTCATGGACCCTGCTATTCACTTCCCTTTCCATAATGGCCGTGTTTACCATTGAAGGATCGACATACTTATGCATATTTGCTGTAGGAGTAAAAAGAGTGTTATTCGGAATGGCATTTATAAACGTTTGTATGTCTTTAATTACATTGTCAATGCTAAAGGAATACCGATATTCTAAAAGGGAGTCAACGACGTCACCTACTCCAGCTAACATAGGCAGGTCAACCCCCTGCTTCGGGGCCTTTTTTATGCTAGTCATAAGATCACTGATTAGTATTAACTGCACACCTTTTATATATTTATCTATATTATCCTTATCTAAAGATACCCCAGTCTTTATGAGTGGTAAGGCCCTAAAGATCTTCTTGGCATCCTCAGACATGGTAAGGTCATGGTGCCACTCATTAGTCTTCTCTAACCTCTTTACTGCTGCCAGCCCTTCTTTAACTATGTTTTTAGCATATGCTGACGTCTGGATCTTAGACAGCTTACTAAAAGCAGCTGGACTTACTGTAGATGGGATAGCTGTGGCATTCCACCCTGTCGAATTCATACGCATGTAACCACGAACCCATTTACCACCTTTCCATTTTTCTGGTGAAGCTTCCCACATACTATCAACAAAGGTTCCATCAACAAAGGTTCCATCTCTAAATTCACTTCTAATAAAAGATCCATTGTTAAAGGTTCCATGAAACCATGTACCATTTATAAACTTACCAGTCTTCCATATGAGCCTTTCCTTTTCTCCCCATACTGCCGACCAGCTACATTCACGTAAAGTAGCTCCATCTATAATAATAATGAGGTCACCCTTTCCAAAGTGTTTTTGGAAAAAAGACGTAAGTCTAACCTCCCCACCATAAATAGTAATAGTATCTCCGCTCATTCCAAGTATTAAGTCCGAGAAACGTTTAGTCCTAATCATAAACTTAGCTAGGGCTGCCGGATCTCCAGCTAGATCGTCAGCAGAGTGACCACTTCCAAAAGTAATCACCCTATTTAGAGCCGTAGCCAGTTTAATAAATGGCTGGCCTTTAAGCTCACCACGAACTTCTTTAATGTTAAGATCTGCCATAACGTACTTTATCTTACAATCCATAAGCTTTGGGATATCATCTTTTGATTTTATAGCTCCTATCTCTTCAAGGTAGGACACAGCCTTTCCTGGATTAAGGCGGCCATCATCTTTATTAAACACTTCAAAGTGCACGTCTCCGGCATGCAAGACTTCATTAGTAAGACGTGCTTTTTTAAGAACTGTTCCTGCAAAGGCAACACGAGAAAGAAGGGTAGGGATACCAGGGGTATTATTAATAATGTAGTAGAGTTGTACTCCCCGCTCTCGATAATCCTCAAAGTAGCGGGCGTCGACTCGTGTAGTACACCATTTAGTCTCTGCCCCAATGGTTGTACTGGCTATCTTAGTGTGTATCTTAAAGATAGTTACAGGTCCCTGTTTGAAGATTACATCGTAGTCCTGGCCTTCTACCAGGTTAGAGAACTCAATTGATCCTTTCCTTTCTTTCTCTTTAACACGATGGTGTTTATCCATGTAGTACCTTAGCACTTTTAAGGATGGAAACTTCTTAAGGGGAACTGTTATCTGATTACGTCTGTCCAGCTCTGCATACTCATTAAGTACAGTCCGGACATTAGCAAAAAATGTTTCTATGTCTTTCTCTGAGCGGAAGGTCTTTCTGATTCCCATGTACTGGTCAGCTATCCAGTCCACATACTTATACTTATTATCCTTGGAAGTAGGGTCAGCATCCTTTATCATGGTAAGCTCTTCACCGGAAAGCTTATCCCCGTACTTACGCTTTACATCCTTCACGGATTCCTGCAGGAAGTCTTCGTTAATTATCTTACGTAGATCAGGCATTGTTACCTCCTTTATCCTCACTCCATATTGTTTTTATAACGGGCTCATATTTAGCTCCATGCTTCTTAAGGAGGTCTATTATGTCTTGGTGTTTACTTGGGACTAAGTCCAGTGCTGTATCCCCTTCTCTATTTTTAATACTAAAGGATGCTCCATTGTCTAACAAAAGCTTTACTATCTCCAGGTACTTAAACCTAGCAGCTTTAATCAGAGCGGTGTCTCCATCCTTCTCCTGAATGTCAACATTTGCTTTTTTAGCTACAACATTTGCTTTTTTAGCTAACAGTAGTCTAACAGCACCCACATGTCCACGCTTGGCTGCTCGTATAAGAGCAGTGTATCCGTCTGCATCCTTAGCATTAATGTTTGATCCTGCTCCCAAGAGTAGCTTAACTGATTTATCATATCCACCATCTGCAGCATGTATGAGGGGAGTTCGCCCCAGTCTGTCTGTTACATTAACGTTAACCCCGTGCTTAACGAATATCTTAACAACTGCTGAACTTGCTACTACCTTACCAAGGAGTGGTGCTCCATCAACTCTAGCATCAACGTCTATCTTGTTAGGGGTAAGACGCCCCTTGGCCCCTAAAAGAAGTTTGATCATTGATATATCCGGACCACTATGGTAAGCATTAAGGATAGGCTGGTGATAAATACGCTCGACGTTAGCCCTTGCCCCAAACTTTAGAAGTAGTGCCACTATGTTTAGTCCTCCATAAAGCACAGCAAGACCCAGTATACTCTCACTATCTGGCATGCCTGGGTATTCTTCATTTGGATCCAGGCCGGCCTGAAGCATCTTCTTCATCCCATTAAAGTCTTTACTCTTTATTAGATAAACTATCGTTGGTCCTATCCCAGCATAATGAGGATATTGCTCTATCTTTTTTAAGGACAGACCAAGTTCCTTTGTAAACTGCTCTAGCATAGGATATGGTTGCCCAACATTAAGTCCATCCTTTATCTCAGTGGTTCTGGTTCTTCCGTGATAGTCTCTAGAGGTATAGACTGCCATTCCCCATACACCTGACATCTTTGAAGATGTGTCCTTATTAAGGATAACAAAAACTGCCTTTTCCCTCTCAACGTATTTTTTCCAATCAGAATACTTATGCCGTGCTTTGCTGATACACCAGGTATCCGATCCTAACTGGTCAACACCCTTCTGGGTTCCAAGCCAGGCAATCATTCCTTTATCACTCTGATCTATAATGTCGTAGTCTATTCCTTCTTTAAGCCCTTTGAACTTACTGGTAAAGCTTTCCTCAGAGTGCTGCTTCATCCCAGCCTCAACCCTGTCAATAGCTTGCATCAACTTAGTTAAGTTGGAGTACGTATCTATCTTATCCTTAATAACGTTATCACCTTTAAGCTTATGGTACTTCCTAAGTGTTCGGCCAAGGGATATGATGAACTCATGTCTGTTCTTCCATGGCTTATACTTCATATCCCGGGCGTTGACGTACTCAGATACTATCCAGTTAAAGTAAGCGGCTACCTTATTCCTGGTGGGGTCTATCTTAAGAAGACCATCGTATGCTTTCTTATCTATCATCTCAGTATCCAGATAGTTCTCTTTAACAGATGTAAGGTTCCTGGCCAGGACATCAGCTTTACTTTCTTCTAACACGTCCTCAGATAAGGATTCTTCTTTAGCTCCGTATTGTTTAAGAAGTTCTACTATTTCTGTATGTCCTTTTTCAGAAGCTAGTATAAGAGCAGTGTTACCAGCATTATATTTAGCATTAATATCTGCTCCTGCGTTAAGTAAAACCTTTACTATTTCTGTATGTCCATAGAAAGAAGCCAGCATAAGAGCAGTCCAGTCATTTCCATCCTTAGCATTAATATCTGCTCCTGCGTTAAGTAAAACCTTTACTATTTCTGTATGTCCCTTCCTGGAAGCCAATATAAGAGCAGTGTCTCCGTATTTATCCTTAGCATTAATATCTGCTCCCTTATCAAGTAAAAGCTTTACTACTTCTGTATGTCCATTCCTGGAAGCCCATATAAGAGCAGTGTCTCCGTCTGCATCCTGAACATTAACATCTGCTCCCTTATCAAGTAAAAGCTTTACTACTTCTGTATGTCCATTCCTGGAAGCTATGCTAAGAGCAGTGTATCCGTCTGCATCCTGAGCATTAACATCTGCTCCCTTATCAAGTAAAAGAGATACTATGTCAGTAGACCCAGCGTGGCTGGCCTCTACAAGGGCCAGATCTAGGTCATCGTCACTATCAATTTCTACAACACTTAGTACTTTCTTCGTTAGCTCCAAATCCCCACTTTTTGCAGCAGCACCTATTAAACGATTTGAGGGAGACTCTTTAACAAGAGATGGGAAGTAATCTAGAAGCACCAATGCTGTCGCTCCATCTCTTTTTTCGGCAGCTCGTACAAATAAATAGTTTCCCTTTTCTGCAGAGACACGAAGGCCTAAGCCAAGAATTAACTGACTAACTACATCGGACCTTAGTCCCAAGCGAACAGCAAAAGAGATTGGATCTTCATTTTCTTCCCCAACTGTGATCTTTGAAAAATCAAATTTAGTGAGCTTACTCGCGAAACCAGAGAGATAGTTGGAGTTATTTGCCATGATTGCTTTCTCTACTAATGCGGTAACCATGTGGGGGTGGTTGTGAAATACCTGCCGCTGAAGTTCGCCAGCAACATCGAGAGCATACGCAGTCTCCGTCATATTATGAGATAACAGATAGTGCTCTAGCTCTATTCCTCCGAACTCAGTGTGAAGTGTGCCTAAGGTTTCTTTATCACTCTTCTCTACCAGAAGAGCGGCAACACGATCATCCTTTTGCTTAAACGCGGATAACAGAGGAGTAGGGCTTTGGAATATCTCTGCAGCAGCGATAAGCTTTTGCTGTTCTTCCTCTGAAGAGGCATTGTTTATGATATATCTCTTACGTTCCATGTTCTTATCATTAAGCGCCTGCCTTAAATCCTCAATAGGATCGTACGGCCTAAGCTCGTCTACTACCTTTTCAGGAATCTGAATCTTTTTACAGAAGATAAGAAGGTCATGAGAGCTTCGTGGGGTATTCTTAGCATCATTAATTTCCTGAACAACTCCAGAGGGCTCCATTGCGTAACCCCAAACCTTGTTCTCCTCAGATTTAAGGAGCTCTTCGTCTTTTGGAAGAAAGACATACGTTGTAATTCTTCGCTCCTCATACCAGCCCCACATATTTTTATCTTCTTCTTTACCAGATTTACTAATGCACCAAGGAGAATTGCCTAGCTGTATAGCGGCCTGTTTTGATCTTAAGTGAACTATCATCCCACCGTTGCTTACATAAACAATGTTGTAGTCTTTAAACTCAGTAAGCCCATCAAACTTTTCTTCTAGACTACGTTTCTTTTGTTTCTGAGGTTTCTCTTCACTGCTACTATGCTGCTTTACAATCTTTTGCAGCTCTTTAAGAGAATTGATGTTCTTAAGTTTTACCTTGACTACATTCCTACCAACCAGATAGTGATATCCTTTGATAGCATTTCTTAGTTCCTGAACGAACTCCTTTTGCCCGCCGTATGTCTTAAAGTCTTTATCGTTCTTCTCAATAGAATATTCTGATACTAGCCAGTCAAAATAACCAGCAGTCTTTTTATGAGTAGGATCCAGGAGAAGGAGATTGTCATATTCTTTTGGTGTAATAAGCTTAAGATCTACATAATTTTCCTTAATCCATGCAAGTTTCTTTGCTTTAGCTTCAGCTTTACTTTCTTCTAATACGTCATCAGTCAGGGATTCTGCTTTAGCTTTGTGTTGTTTAAGAAGTTTTACTACTTCTGTATATCCATAGAAAGAAGCCTTCATAAGAGCAGTTTCTCCAGCATTATTCTTAGCATTAATATCTGCTCCTGCATTAAGTAAAACCTTTACTATTTCTGTATGTCCATTCTGGGAAGCCTTCATAAAAGCAGTGTTTCCGTATTTACTCTTAACAGTTACATCTGCTCCCTTATCAAGTAAAAGCTTTATTATTTCTGTACGTCCATAGAAAGAAGCAAACATAAGAGCAGTTTCTCCAGCATTATTCTTAGCATTAATATCTGCTCCTGCATTAAGTAAAACCTTTACTATTTCTGTACGTCCATTCTGGGAAGCCTTCATAAAAGCAGTGTTTCCGTATTTACTCTTAACATTAACATCTGCTCCCTTATCCAATAAGAACTTTACTGTAGCTGAGTTACCATCCCAAGAAGCCTGTATAAGAGCAGTTTCTCCATCATTATTCTTAGCATTAATATCTGCTCCTGCGTTAAGTAAAACCTTTACTATTTCTGTATGTCCATTCCTGGAAGCCCATATAAGAGCAGTGTATCCGTATTTATCCTTAGCATTAATATCTGCTCCCTTATCAAGTAAAAGCTTTACTACTTCTGTACGTCCATAGAAAGAAGCCCATATAAGAGCAGTATACCCGTTATTATTTTCAGCATTAACATCTGCTCCCTTATCCAATAAGAACTTTACTGTAGCTGGGTTACCATCCCAAGAAGCCTGTATAAGAGCAGTGTCTCCGTCTGCATCCTGAACATTAACATCAATACCGTCATTAAGTAGCTTCTCTAGTACTGGTAGTCTTCCTTCTCTGGCAGCCTGCATAAAGGCTTTGACCTTAACTTCTTCCTTAATTGTAATGGTTGCCTCTAGCTTGATAATTTCCTGAGGAGGGATATTGGCGGATCGTAGGAAATCAAGGAATGCTTCAGATGTTATGAGCTTACCACCTTCAGTTCTTACGGCGGTACTACTGTCGTTTAGCCCGTCAGTAACCTCGTAGACATTTTCCATCTGATTAGCAATATAGTCTTCTGCATTATCAGGATCACTTGATGGGATATACTGGAGAAGGTTTTGAGCAATAATAGCCAGGTTCCAAACTTTATTCCTCTTTTCATTAGACTTAGCTAGGTTGAGTATATCAAAGAAGAATGCTCCTCCAGATGACATACTATCAAATGCATTCCCTTCCGGATCTTTCTTAGCGATACACCAGGTGTCTGACCCTAACTTAACAGAGGCCTTCATTGTGTTGATCTGGATGATCGCACCCTTATCACTTTCATACATGATCTTATAGTCTTTCTCAGTAAGCCCACTAAGATCAATCTTCTTACCACCCACTTCCTTAAAGGATCCCTTCTCCTCGGTAACATGGAGTAGTTGCTTCAAGGAATGATACTGCGTAATCTCCTTTTCCTTTCCTGAGAGTTTATTCCTCTCAGCCGCTGTATAGAAGTCGCTAATGGCTTTGCGAAGTGTTTTAATGAACTTCTTCTTATCTCCAAAGGATTTAAAGTCTCTGTCTCTTTCATTAACATACTCTTCTACTATCCAATCGAAGTACTTAGCCGACTTCTTACGAGTAGGGTCTAGTAATAGAAGATGATTAAATTCGTTTTTATTAATTATTTGAGGTTTTAGATAGTTTTTTTTAACAGTCTTCTGGCTTTCTTCTAATGGAATATCGTGTACTACTTGTTTTAGGTGCGGCATGTATTACATCCCCTCGACTATGTTATCTCTAAGTTCTGGGTTAGTCTCAGCTACCCAGACCAAGTATTGCTCACGGTCGTCATCGTTCATCTGCTTTACTCTCTCCTGCATCCTTTTGACTGCAGCTTTATAAGAAGCTCCATTAGGGTTATATTTCTTCAAGATCATATCAGTTGATCTAATATAATTCAGGGCACCACTTATTCTTGAGACACTAAGAGGCCTGACTGGCTTGTCAGATACGAGCTCATAGTCACAGTCTGTTGTGGCTGGTCTAAACTCATCAGCTGGCAGTGTATAAAGGTAACCGGTCTTTCCTCTGTATATCTCATCAAAGGCACCAGGTCTCATTTCTTCCAGGGAGAACTTACCATCTTCTCCGAACTGAGTTATATCACGATCCCCCCATCTTCCCAGGAAAGCTGCTGCCATCTCTTTATAAGGAGAAGCAAAGATAGCTTCATTTATCCAGGGATCCCCATGCTTGTTCTGTGGGGTGAGTACGGTATTGTGTTCGGGAGATCCGTGATATACTACGTTAGCTTCAGTAGACTCCATTATAACTCTGGTCATTGATGGCATATGTTCTCCTTACTCTATTGTGATCATCTTTGAGTTCCCTGTGGGGGTTCTCACTTCAGTAGTATCTCCATCACTCACAATCAGAACACTTTGGACTGGTGTGTCACCGTCGAACACGTGTGTGATTACTACTGAGGGTTTCTTTGGTGTATCTTTCTTAAAGGTAGGTAGCCCAAGTGTTACCCATAACCCAACTATAGTTGCAACTGCACCAAGGATACCAGTTATACGTTTCCAGTTTGTTTGCTTCTTCATTTTCCCTCCGTAAGATAGGGGCTAGTAGACTATCTATCATAGTAAGTTAGTAGCAACCACAATGGCTGAGACAGGGCTGAACTTATAGGTCTCTGTGGTTACAGTTATATCAACCTGGATAGACTCTGTTGCCAGGCTTTGTGTCAAAGTTAATACATCCACTGATGTGACATACAGAATGTCAGTAAGTACCTTATTGGATATAGAAGCCTTAAGCTGTGCTTCTAATGATGGCGTCAGTGGTGTTGATAGATAAGGAGACCAGTCAATTGAAAGGATCTCTCTACGCAAGTCTTCTCTGGTTTGATCAGTAAGAGTTGAAGGAGGTATCGTAAAGTTTGTGGTTACCTCCTCATAGGTATCCTGGTTTATTGGAATGGACTCTGTGAAGGTCTCTCCTGAAAACATGTAAGTGACGTTCACTATGAGAGCATGGTTAGTTAAGTCTTGGTTGACTGCTACTTCCTGAAGGACGATCCTGTCATCCCAAGTAGTAAGCTGTTGCTGTATCTTATCTCTAAGATCAGTGGCTGTCTTATCATCAAGAGGTTCGAACAGGTAGTAATATATTCCTGTACCAAACCCAGGCAGAAACATTCTGGAGTCTTCTGTTGTGGTAATGATGTTCTCTATTGATTTTAATATAGCTTCCTTGTCAACAGCCTTTTTGAAGTCTCCGGAAGTTCCCCGGTCTTCTTTGAAATTAGTATAAGTTGCCATCTGTTATCTCCCTTTTGTTAACCTCACTTTACATTCAGCATGGTCTTTACGGAAATGTAAACTGAGGCTTACAAACTTAACTTGTTATCTCTCTCATGATCGAAGTACCTTTATTAAAAGTAAGGCCCAGCCTATTACACATACGAATCCTATGATTGCAAACAGTATTATAAGATATGACATCTTTACCAGACCAATACACAAGAAACAGGTAAGCATTAGATAAAGAAAACATATAAAGGAGTGAGCATCCTCAGGGCTTTCTACATAAGGATGACACCTGGCCTCCATAATATTAAGTACCACATTATCCCTGAGTACGAGGTATCCTCCCATCAGGAAACAGAAGACTGAGAGAGCAGTTACCATATTAGCTCGTCTGGTTAGCCAGCCATAATACAAAAGCACCTGCGGATGCTCCTATTGCTGCAAGTACCAACACTACTTTAATTAAAACGTTTACTGCTTTGTTAGCCATACTTCCTCCTTACATCCAATTGTAGGCCATAAAGACCAGGAACCAAATAACCCATGCCACGACTACTAAGCCGATTACAGCACAGATGTTCCAGAGTATCTTTAGCATAAGGCCTCCTTTGATCTTCTCTTACGATCTCCTTTCCCTATCTCTATCATTCTTATTGTTTTTCCATTTGTAGTATAGGCCAGTCCCTGCTATTAGAACAATGACCCCGATATATATTAGAAAGACTATGAGGATAAAATTAAACATAAACGACCTCCTCATACGAGACAAAATAAAAAGGCTACGGCCGAAACCGTAGCCTTTCCTTACTTAGGGTGATCACCTATATCTTACTGAGAGTAGGTTACTTCTTTTTGGCCTTGGCTTCCTGGCCTTTTCCGTAGTTGCTTTCTGCTTGTTTCTTGTTCTTCTCTTCAAGCATTTCTTTCATTTTCTTAAGGAAGGCATCTTTGTATTCCTTCGGTGCTCCCTTAAGTTTTGCTGCAACAGCCTTCTGAAGTTTAGATCCCCAGCTCTCGGCTTTGTTAGTGTCACCTTTTACTACTTGTGGCATTTTCCCTCCTTTGTAAATTATTTAGTCGTTAGACTATTGTGTTGGTTATTGACAACACTTTTATCCGCACCGCCTGGTTGATCTGTGCTTGTAGACAGATAGCTTCAGATGGAGCGAAGAATTCCTGGATAGGCATACCAGCTCTGGCTTTCTTAAAGTCCTCTACGGACACACCAGACAACTTAGTATGCACTGCTATCATTACCCTGACGATCAGTCGTAGATCATCAAAGGGTACTCTGCGAGTGGACGTACCTGTATACACTTCCAGGGCATCCAGCATATCTTTAATCTTCTCCCTTACCTGCTGAGGAGCTCTCTTCTCCTGGAAGAACTCATCTAAGTCCTTAGCCAGGATCATCTTGAATCCCTGGTCTGCAGTTATAAGGAAACGATCTACCATCTCGTCTATCATCTCTCTGACTTCATCATTCACAGGAGCACCCTTCTTTTCCAGGAAGGATGTAAAGCATAGTCTGTAGAACACATGAAGCAATGGAGAGAATGTCCTTAGTGTTTCATATGGCTTATTAGACATAATGAAATGGCCAAGCTCATGACATAGGATGGAAAGGCCCTTAACAAAGTCAACATGGAACCTTCCTGATTCAAAGGCTCCCTGGTATGGAGCAAAGATCCTATTGGCGATAGGCATATAGTATGCTCCGTAGTCTACATTGATCCTGCCCTTGGTAAAGAATATAATCAGTATCTTCTGATCTATCAACTTCTCGAAGGTTGTCTTAAACCTCAGTATGCCAAGCTTAGGGGCGAACTCATCGAACGCCTTAAAGAAGTCGACATAGAAGTTCTGGCTTGTATAAGCCTGACCTACATCAGCAACGTAATCTTTTAATGGGGTTAGGTCTTTATAGTTTTCGCCAAGTTCCAGGGACATATTTGAATCTCCTATATTGTTATTCAATCAATTATTGTGTTTGGTGTTTTACTTGTCTTGTTGCCTTTCATAAATCAGCCACTTGTTCGAACTATTTTCTTTATGAATCTTAAAGAACCCAGCTCCTCTTGCATGGGGAGGAGGATTAGGCGCTGGAAAGACTGCTGTAGTATCATCAGAAAAGAACCAGAGCACTTCCCTGGTGTCAGGGATTAGCTTACCGGAAGAGATCGCTGCCCTTACCATCGGAGTCCACGTAGCCGACTCAGTCGACTGTACTTTCATATACTCACGGGTCCTGTCACCTACATACACACCCTTAGGTGTTATAACCAGCTCAGGTGTGTATCCTTTATACCTTCCAGCAACTTCTTTAATATTTGCAGCATTCCATTCCTTTTTCTCTTTACCTCTCAGATGCCTGGCTACCTCTTTAGCTGAAAGCCCCCTGCTGAGAATATTAAGATTAACCAGATTCTTTGATCCGGGGTATATTCTTCCAAGGATATATCCTGTTATGATTTTAAGAAATGGTTCTTCTTTACCAGTCTTTGGAAAGTCAACGCGCACCTGCTTGGCAGCAAGAGCAACCTGGTGTTTGTCTCCCATTATCATGACATCAACGTATCCGGAATCAGAGAACACCCAGTCAGTCACTTTCCTAAGCATAGGAGCGAGAACCTCTTCACACATCTCTTTAATTATCTTAATCTCTTCACTAGTTTTACCGTGACTTATTACTTTCCCCTTGTCATCTTTCTGTTCTTCCTTTAAGGCGTGTGGGTCAATAGCTATCTTCATGCTTGCTCCTCTATGGCTACTTCAATATGTGGCATGAGCATGGTCATATGCCCACCCCCTTCAGGATAGGCAACTTTGTAAGAAAAAGTGGTATCTTTTTCTAACAGCTCCTTAACAATATATGTCTTACCTTGAAAGGAGAATCTATCTTCTGGGGATAGAGATCCAAATTTTACCAACATTAAAATAGATCCTTTATCTCATCTCTTCCTGCCTTAGTACCTACAAGTTCCTTTATAAGCTCAGACAGAGAAGGCTGCTTAGAGTGCTGAGATATCTCTACTCCGAGTTCTTTACTAATATCCTTAATCAATTTTTCCATGCCAGATGGATATCCAAACACGTCATGTGCTACAGAGTTCTTTACCCTATACATAAGAGGACCCCAAGCTTCAAGGAAAAGCTTAACACTCGCCTTAGCAGCTTCCTCATCTTTGGCTTCAGTAACTGGAGCTAGCAGTTGAGTAAGCTGAGCACAGGTCTTACTATTATCTTCTGTAGTTGCCTCTATGAGTAGATCAGAAAACTGAGCACTAGCTTCTATTACAAAAGCAGCTGCAGCAACGTCAAGGAGTACAGCATCTCCAAGCTTCTCTTGAATGTTCTTGAAGGCATCCTTATATACAGTACGTCTTTCGGGCTTCCTAACTATCTCCTTAAGAAGCTTAAAGTAATCTTTCCTCATGTCCTTTAATTCATACATGTTTATTCCCCTTCTTCCGGTTTAATGTGGGATCCCAGTCCTAGCATTGCATCAGCTATTCTACCACTTACAATATCGTTAACTCTTTCCCGAGGGCTAGTATAGCTTGTAAGGAAGTAATGGGCAGCACTCTTAAACCTTTTCGTTAACAGTTCTGATCTTTTAATAGCTAGACCCCATCGTTTCAAAGCACGTGCCATGTGTTTTACATTACCCTTTGCGTTAGCAATCTCTTTTAAGGAACTATCTATAAAGGAGCTGTCAAGAGAAGAAAGCTCTTCAGTGTCATCCTTTGTTCCAAAAAGAGACATAAAGAGGTTAGCAGCCTCACACATATACATAACCCAGACAACCTCTACTCCGTTTGTGATCCATACGTTATTTCCTTTATCATTAGCAAGCATGATAAAGGTTGCATGTACTGAACTTACAGCCTTAGCATAAAGTGACCTTCGCTGAGGATCAGTTACTATGTTCGAAAAGTTCCTGAGTGTAAGAGCCAACCGTTGTCGATCTTGAAGATTCAGTTTGTAATCCTCTTCTGTGGTTCTGTCAAAGTCATTTGCCATCGTTCTTCTCTCCTTTACTTCCAAAATATAATACAAGACCAGCAAGGATGCCAATAATTCCTGTGGTGATTGCAGTCTTTCTAAACTTCTTCTTCAGGAATACATCTGATCCTGAGATGTCTGGGTTGTATGGTTCCAGCTGTTGGATGAGTTCTGTTATAATCTCGTCCTCTTTCAAAGAACCGTCTACAGTTTTATATGCCAGGTAAGCAGAGATGATATCCACCTCAAACCTAAATAGCTCCAGCTGCCATTGTTCCCACTCAGACATAGATGTCCGGAAGTGAGTCATAAAGGAAGCCACATACTTTGTATAAAGGCTGGAGTATTTACCAACGTTCAGGCCTTCCCTCTGAACGAACTTCTTTAGGTCCCTGGCGAATTCCCCAGGAGAGTTGACGTATCTTTCAACTTGCTCAAAGCTTTCGTCTCCTGTGACCTTCTTGACAATCCTGGCGACTAGTTCATAGTTACCTTGCTGCATCAGGACCATAAGTCTTTCTTTAATCCTGGATGCTTCTTCAGCTTTCTCTTCTGCTATCCTCTCATCACTCCGAATAGCATTAGATAACATATTCGCAATACTATATGGAACAATATTCCTTTTAGTCATTAAGTCTTCTGCTATGGACTTGTATTCAGATACATCAATCTTTACTTGTTCCATTACTTCTCCTTCTTAGAAAAGAACTTTACTACTATGGCACGCATCTGTGCGTTTATTATAAAGAGGTACGCGGTTAGGGCTGTGAGGATACATATCCCTGCTATATCATTAGAAGGGTCCTGCTCCATCGCCCAGCTTGCAAGGACTACAAGTGTGAGTAGTCCACCACTTTCTAAATAGTATCTCAAGTAGTCTGCTCCTGTAGTGCGTTAGCCTCTTCTTCCATCTTTGGTATCTGCCGTCTTGCTATATCCATAAACCTGTTCATGCTTACTATAGCCTCGTCAGCTTCCTGGCGGGCATCCTCATCATCCACTTCTTTACGGATCTTCTCAAGCATTCCGGACATACTGTTAAAGAATAGCTTTCCACCAGCTCCTAGCTTTTTGGAAGCTTCCCTGCATTTTCTAATATCATTCAGAACGAACATAGAGGAAAATAGGGAAAAGAAACCACCGATGATGAGACTGAACACCTTAATGCCAACTGTAATAGATTGACCAGACATGACTGTCAAGAACCCCAGTGCTCCAAGAGACAGTGCATAGAATATGAAAGTCTGCAATGCAGCCATGATAACAGCTATCAATGAGTAGACCGCATAAAGACTTACTTTGATCATAGAGATCTTTACCACCTTCAGGAATCCTGCTATGATAGTAAAGAGCTTCTTAGCTTTAAGCTTGATAGGATCTCCTCCAGAGATCTTGTTACTGGCAATTATCTTCTTATATTCTGCAGCAGCTTCCTTAATCTCAATAGGAAGATCATCTGCAAAGAAAGCAGCAACCCCAGGTCCGGAGACAACAGCGTCTGCCACTGCAGTCATTAGGGTGATTACCCATGTACCCTTTTTAGATGACTTCTCTAACTCGTCAGATGTGGGAAGGTTCTCTATATCTTTTCTGAGATCATCGCCCATGTCCATAGACTCGGTAACCAGGAATAAAGAAACAAGCTGCTTAACTATCTCAGGAGGTGGACTATCCCCACTATCCTCAGGATGGCTAATAGACTCCCTTAGATAGAAGTCATTTGCTACCCGTGGGTTATAAAATTCCTCATAGAGGACTTGGTATTCCTGGGTAGTGAGTGTAAACTTCATTAGGTCTCCTTATTTACTTTTTAGCAAACCAGTTTGGTGCTGGTAGGTGGTGATCTGAGTCCTTAGGGTTATTTAGCATAACGATAATTGCAGAAGCTATCCACTTAAGCACTTCTCTATAACTAGTTGGCTTAATTACTATGTCCCTTTTCCGTCCCCCGGAGACACTAAGATACTCAGAGATTGCAGCAGCCTGTTCGGGAGTTATAGATCCTGGTGTACCGACGTCTGGCTGGGTTATGATTCCTAAAAATCCAGTATTCTTTAGCTTTTCAATTAGACTAACTAAACTTTTTACATAAAAGGCATTAGGGGGGATTGCACCAGGAAACACAAATATAAACGGTCTTCCTATAATAGGAGTATTCGATTTTTTATATGCTGCCAGTCGATTTCCTATTTGATCCTGAAGCTTGGTAAGACCGGTCATTAGATCAGAGGCATGCTCAACAGCTTCTTTATCCTGAACACCCTTTGCACCCTGGCTCCAGCCTACTCCTATGATGTCTACACGATCTGGTGCTCCTGCAAGAAGGCTATTTGTAGCTTGTTCTAAATAGCCCTGTATTCTGTTTTCGTTTCGATTGAACAGTACACAGAGTAAGACTCTAGGTGTTCCTGGGTTGTTTACGATTGATACATCTCTTAGCATTGGTTAACTCCTTAAAATTATTTATTAGCCTGACATACGTTCTGACACTTAGGACACGTACTTTGATACGTGCAATTACCCTTGTCCGATACAACAGGTACGAGTACCGGGTACTCAAACCTATTTCCACATTCTTTACAATGGTAGGCTCCGACTACGTAGATGTCTAGTGCTTCAGATAAAAGGTTTAGCATGGAATAGCTCCTTAGACTATCAATATGGTTTACTATCAATTATTGTGTTTCATAACAGAAAACAAAAAAGGGCCTTTTTAACGAGGCCCTTCTTTGCTTCTAAATGTAAGATGGTCATTATGAAAAACCATACATAGGTTATCAGATAATCGATATCATGTCAAGAAAAAGACCCGGTCTTTTGGACCGGGTCCCTTTCAAAAAACATGCATAGAAAAGAGTCTTATACAGACTATCATAGTCAGTACTAGATGTCAACTATTTAATCAAAAGCTTTACCAGGCTAACTGCCAGGTCTACTGCTTTCCATATACCAAGTACCGAAAGGATAAGTAAACCAGGAGCAACCACATGATCAGCCCACCAGGATATCCTATGTACACCCTGCCAGTCACAGTGCCCTTTATTATTAAGGTATGTCATCAAGTCTCCTACTTCTTACCTTTCTTACCAGACTTCTTCTTATCACCTTTCTTCTTGGTCTTCTGTTTCTTAGGTTCCTTCTCAAGTTTACCATCAGCGCCTTCGGATCCTGCCTTTCCCTTATAGTTTACATACTCATCAGGGCTCTGGGGAAACTTGGGGCGGAGTAGAACCTGTCCAGGAACTGCATGCATAGCAAGACCACCGGAAAGGTTTTCCATTACGGCTGTCTCTTTGAAGTACTCTTGTAGTTTAGGGAACTTGTCAAGAGCTTCTTCTGAGATACCCATTACATCCTGCTTCGGCCAGTATGCAGCGACTGCCTGTTCTCCCAGGTAGTACACTACAGACTCTTGTAGTTTCTTCTTTGTCAGTTTCATACCGTTCTCCTTTGCATTTGTATTTTCTAATACCTGGGGAAACATTCTTCCCCTGTTTTCCATTTCATCTGCTACTTCTTTCATCTGAGCCTTTGTTGTATATTCAATCGGACCCTTATCGAAACAAGGTCTATGGAAGGTGAAGTATGCAACAGGAGAATTAGAATCCCGTACATCCTCCAGTGCCATCTCCTTCTCACCGATCTGCTTCATACAATAAGGACAGATTAAGATCTCTCTAGGTTCCATCACAGTCTTCCTGATCATATGAACAACATGACGTCCGCCAATGTCTTCTTCTCTTAGGGGTGTTGGTTCCTGGTTAATCATTGAGTGGCTCCTTTATATTGGTATTACTCATCTTACTTTCAAACAGGGCGGCTATCTGCTCCAGTGCTTTTCGTTCTTTTGGTGAGAGGGATTCTACTAAGGCTTCTGATGAATTCTCTGCTTGTGTAGCTGGAGGAGTTACTAGTTTCTCTAGTGTGTCATCCCAATAACTATTTGTAAAATCAACAGCACGCTCCCCCTTGTTGTTCTTTATGGTAGTGTCTGCTCCTGCATTAATGAGAAGCTTTGCTACGTCTTCATGTCCATAATGGGAAGCCCGTATAAAAGCAGTGTCTCCATCATTATCCTTAGCATTAACATCAGCATCTTTATCAAGTAAAACCTTTACTACTTCTGTATGTCCATGCCTGGAAGCCCATGTAAGAGCAGTGTATCCGTTTTTATTCTTAGCATTAATATCTGCTCCCTTATCAAGTAAAAGCTTTGCTACGTCTTCATGTCCATTCCTGGAAGCCCGTATAAGAGCAGTGTCTCCATCATTATTCTTAACATTAACATCAGCATCTTTATCAAGTAAAAGCTTTATTATTTCTGTACGTCCATGCCTGGAAGCCCATGTAAGAGCAGTGTATCCGTTTTTATTCTTAGCATTAATATCTGCTCCCTTATCAAGTAAAAGCTTTACTATTTCTGTATATCCA
>Ga0210003_1001040_pt1 | contig 24685 bp, 23 predicted proteins | sample LantaG_FD_182804 | JGI IMG/M metagenome (GOLD analysis project Ga0210003, IMG submission 182804) | Deep subsurface microbial communities from Baltic Sea to uncover new lineages of life (NeLLi) - Landsort_02402 metaG (SPAdes) (version 2) | ecosystem: Environmental > Aquatic > Marine > Oceanic >... | reverse complement strand
GTGATCATAAAATACATTGAGGAGCAAGGCAAAGAGCCTTCCGATGGTGAGTTCAAGACAAGTGATGATCTTTAGTTGGTTTACAACCAATGGGCAAAGCTATCGCCTTTAGGCGATAGTAGTTTACTTTCAATGAATTGATCACGACCGATATAATAAACCGTGATATCTCCATACTTGCCTGCGGCTCTCCCTTCGAATGCCTCGTCCCATGAAACCCCTGAAATGGATGTAATAATGTCAACACGAACCGGAGGAACACCAAGCTGCACAACCTTATTTTGATACATAAAATCAGCCTTTTTCAAACCTACGGAACCGAATCCGAATTCTTCCAGGGCATTCAGTACTCGCCGCGCATTCTCTTCGTCAGGTTTGACCAAGATGTCTATATCGCCCGTGTATCGCGGCGCGCCATGAAAGGCAAGCGCGTAACCACCCACAACCACATATTCGACTTTATGAGCGTTGAAAAACTTTAGCAACTCTTTGAAGTCTTGCTGTACTTCCATGATTTTGCCTTCTTAAATATTCGACAGCGGAAACTCGCTCTTCAGGAAATTTGCTCAGCCAAAACTTTAGATCATCTTCAATCGAATCATTTTTCTTTAAATCCTTTATTGTTACGGTCTTTTGAATCATTTTTGACTCTCTTAGTTTAAAATATTATTTCAGCCGAACATTTACATATAAGACAATTTTGCCTGATATCCTGATATTGAATAGACAAAATATGCAAGATTGCTTGCTTCCAATCCGCCTTCGCGTCCGCTATGGAGGACAAGAAGGCCTGGGTTTTGATTCCCCGATTTCTTGCTGCGGATAAGAGGCAAAAACTTGCTCTGGGGTTCATACCACTGATTATTCAATATAGCATATCCTTTCTAAGCGTGAAAAACACGATAAAATAGGATGAAAGCTATGTCAAGTAAGATTCTTGATGATATACGCGATGTGATGCGGCGGTGACACTATTCGATTCGCACAAAGCGAAGCTACTGCGAATGGATGAAGCGCTTTGTCCTTCATTTCAACATGAAGTCGCGCGATGACCGGAATAACAGGCTTCAAAAAACCGATGCGTTTTTGCGGTCAGGTTAATTGCATTGTTCGCGTTTTTCATTTCAAGTGGTTATCTATGAAATCCCTTGGCTTCAAAACTGAAATACCTTGATAACCAGTGATATTTAATAGGTGCTTATCTCCGCTGACTATTAACTTGCTGTTACTTGCAATTGCACACTCTATAAATTTATTGTCGTCAGGATCTTCACAAACAGATACAGAAATGTCTTTTGTTTCAAAGACTTCCCCATAAATTGTGAGCAGTTCGATAATTTGATCAATATCAACCGCAGAAAATTTAGATGATAATTCTTCTGCAACACGTTGATACTCTTCAAGTATTTCTTCGGAGAGAATAATTTGAATTTTTGAGTCTCTCCATGCTTGAAGAATTATTGAGGGTGGTCCACTGAAAAATATACCGGAAATAAAGACATTGGTATCAAGGACAATTTTCATTTAATCCTTCTAACTTTTATAATGGCTTTTTTTATATCGTTTTTTTTCAGTCCTGCTTGTTTGCCAGTTTTGCGGGCTTTTGCAATTAATTCGTCGAACTCCTCAATTGAGGGAGGAGTAATATTTTTAAGAATAACGACATCATTGTCACCAACAACAACAAATTGAGCACCAGTTTTTAATTTAAGACGCTTACGAATTCCTTCAGGGATAACCACTTGCCCTTTTGACGACATTTTTGTTGTAGCAAGGTTTGCCATAAATTTTACCTCCTGGTTTTATTTTCTTACCAGTAAGAATTTTATCAAAATGCATGAGGAATTGCAAACTTTTAATTCAGTCATTTTATGGAAGCGAACATTTGAATTCAGCCTCCGCTTTTAGCGGTCGGTTTAGAAGCTGCTACGTGTTTTCTGAGGCTTCGCTCAGAAAAATGAGGCCCTCTGCGATATTTGCAAATCAAATAACGGGCTCGATAAATCCACCCTCGATGGGGACGGAGGTGTTACCCCTTGAATAACATCCCCCTACCCCCTTCAAAGGGGGAATTAAGGGGGTGTGCCCCTTCAAAGGGGGAATTAAGGGGGTGTGCCCCTTCAAAGGGGGAATTAAGGGGGTGTGCCCCTTCAAAGGGGGAATTCGTCCTAACCCCTTACTTTCTCCTACCCCCTTCTTCTGTCACATGCCCTATATCTGCCCTCTTCGGAAACCACCGAAAACTAATAAGCCATTGCCTCAGCCATCGGGGGCAGGAAACAAACGCTCCCCAAAATACCCTGACAAATTAATCCCTGATCCCTGTAAACAGAGACTCAGCATTAAAGATTGTTGACAATTATAAATATATCCTAGTATATACTCAAAATTGATTTAAGGAGGCTATATTAGTGCGGAAACTGAAGACTGTAATAATAATTTTAATGATAGCATTACTCCTTGGAGGTGCTGGGTGCGGGGTTAGCAACTCTCATAACGATGGCAATCTGGCACTATCCACACCCATTCAGATGGAAATACCCACTGGTCATCTTCAGACAAAGGTAGGCCTTTCAGGTTTTGTCTTTGGTACCTTTCTGCTGCTAAATGCATATCTGCTAATTATTACTAGCTGCATAACCCTTGTCATTAAGGGACAAACCATAAAAAAGATATCAGATACAACAAATATGATCCTTGAGATGCTAAGCGTTTCATCTAAAGGAAAGGGCATGTTATCCAAACTCCTTCAAATGTTAAGCGATGATAATACCAGGATACAACTGGGATCTGCAGGCCTGATTATAGGTATAGTACTGGCTTATCTGGGTGCATGGATTGCAACATAAATCTACACTGAAATCCCTATTCACCACAGAGGTTGTCTTTTTTATCCAATCAAAAAGATCTAAAAGGATTGATCCCTAAAGGGGTTCACGGTTTTGGTTTGCCAGTAAACACTGGCAAACCAAACTATGTAAATATCTTTTTCATATAAACGCGCATACCTGCGTGGCAGGCACAACCAAGTATGAAAATAGCTGTATGATAATGGAAATTTAGTTCATATATCTCTCAGCAATGTAGGGCACATTTCCCCTAAACGGGCCGATGAGGGCATCGGCCCCTACAGCTGAATGCTAATCGCTGAAAGCTGATAGCTATTTTCACATAAGCCTTTTGATCATCTTTGCAAACTTATGCTCATCCATAAACCCAAGAAATCTGCACCCCATATCAGGGCCATGCCACCAACATACCTTCATCTCTACCAGGCTCGCTTCCTCCCCTATACGGACACTAACCTCCTTATTAGCAGGAATATCTTTAACTCCCCTAATGCAAATTCCTCCCTGAGATATATTGATTATGGATGGATGTACTAAAGAATCTCCTACATCTACCTCTGCTGGTATGGGCATATATACCCTTGGATACCCTCGTCTCTCATCTTTCATATCACGATACCTCCTAATATTAATACTAATGCATAAAGACTGATTGCCAAGCCCTGCTCAGCTACCGTTTTCCTGTCATTGTGAGGAGTGCAGGCAATCCGCCTTAGACGGACAATCCTATCCTTTTCTTTTGAGATTGTTTCGTCTGTCCGCTTATATTCGGCGGAGCAAACTCGCAATAACCGTTGCGAAAACCCTATAGCAAGCTGCAGGGTATTACCAAATTAATCTATGCCTGCAAGCTTCTTAACAAGATTTTCTCTCAACTTAAAATCATATTGTAGAGTTATGACGATCTGTTCCATAATAGGGGAGCCACCACCGTGATAAGCACCATAACTGCCTATTCCTGCCGCACTTGAACATGTCATATCCGCATAAAGCATCCAGAATTTTATCTGCTCTTCAACAGGTATATTAGGATTTCGTTTGAGATATTTATCAAGGAATGGTTTTAGCTCCGGATTTACAAGATCTCCTTCATACGGAAAGGTTGAAGGTATACCCCCTGCGATGTTGCAGAGCATCTCCCCTTCGTGAAATACAGCCTCTCCTGTCAAGCACCTGCCCACATTAGAATAGATGGATTCTGGGATATAGCCCCCGGCTCCATACGGGCAACTACCAATGCCTGGGATATATACCTCCGGCTTTCCCAATTCAGAGGCTGTAAAGCCTGCTGCATACCCCAGCTCAGTAACCTTGATTATCTCTGAAAACATCTCTCTTACATGAGGGGCATTTCGAATCCCATTGTACCTTGCCGCCAGTGAAGCAAGCCCGAGAAAGACATCACCTATTGCAGGCTTGCAACCTGAGTAGCTGTGACGGTGGAAAAGCGCAAAAAGCAGGGCAAGGATACCTCCATGATCATTTTCCCCACACAAAAACACCCTTTCCCATGGGACGAATACATCATCAAAGATGACATAAGAATCAGTATACCCGCCTTCAAACCCCCTTGGTATGTGTTCCCTCTTGCGGAAATTATGGATGGTGACCACCTGTTTTACACCTTCATAGTCTGCAGGAACAGCAAAGGCCACTGCATAATCCTTTTCATCAGGCCCAAGCGCCCTGGTAGGCACAACCAGGATCTCATCGGCTACAGAGGCCTCTGAAATATGATTTTTGCACCCCCTTACAATAATACCGTCGCTTCTCCTTTCCACCACATGCACGTACATATCAGGGTCGGTCTGCTCTGCAGGCCTTTTCATCCTCTCTCCCTTGACATCTGTCTGGGCGCAGCAGCCAACAAGATCATTTTTCTGGAAGTTCTCCAGCCATTTAAGAAAGTTTTTATGATATTCTGTGTTGCCATTGTTGACCTTATCAGCCTCAAAAGATACAGCATTTAGAGCATTTGTGGCATCTATACCCATGCATCGCTGTATACAGAATCCGACCTTGCGGCACAGTATACGTGTCATGTCTTGTTTTTTATGCAGATCTTCCGTACTTTGATGCACATGGCAAAACCTGTTGATCTTCTCTCCAGTGAGATGGGAGGTTGCAGTACATAAATCAGCTGTTTCAGGGTCATAGGCAGCATCAAAGGTCAGCCCCATAACATTTAAGGTGCCTAACTGCTGTTCGTCATCCCTGTCTATCTTTCCTCCATTATGATACAAATTCCTCCTCATCTTTCTCAGACCTTCGACATACTCCTCTTTTGTTCTCATAGCCTGTCTCCTTACTTTCTAATCTAACGATTTAAATCGATTATTGATCTTCACTAAACACTTATATATTTTATGCCTTTGCTCTCTAAAAATAGCAAGCAAAATCGATCTGGGGAATTCTATCTGTCATGTCCTTCCATGTAATATACTGCTTGAAAAATGGAGGCTTCACAGGTAGTCTGCGCTAATGATGAAAAGATTTGTGCCACTTATATTGGGAATCTTTCTCCTTTTAGGCCCTCATGAATCAACAGCCATGAGCTATGAGGAGGAACACGATATCGCGGTAGAATTCATTTCATGGCTGGATTCAAGAAACCTTATTATCTATAACAAAGAGATCACATGGACACTCCAGACATTAGCAGACCAACTGGCTGATCAGATAAAAGAGCCTGTCTATAACTATAAAATCCATCTTGTAAGAGATCGATCTGTGAATGCATTCGCCATACCTGATGGCCATATCTTCATAAACCTGGGGACCCTGCTCTTTGTGAAAGACATTGATGAACTTGCATCTGTCATCGGCCATGAAATGGGGCACTGCCAGTTAAGACATATACCTGAAGCCATGGCTGCCCAAAAGAAAATCAATATTGCCACAATAGTCGGGTTTCTGGCGGGAACATTGCTTTCTTCGAAAAATCCCGAAGTGGGCAGTGCCCTTATCTTTTCATCCTTGGGGGGAGGTGAAAACATTAGGCTGAAATATTCCAGGGCCCACGAGAATCAAGCGGATGAATTCAGTAAAAACATCCTGCCCACTGCAGGGTTTGATCCGTCTGGAATGGCTAGATTTCTCATTAGATTACGCACACGTACATCTGCATCAGATGTGCCGGAATACCTGCTCACCCACCCATATACACAAAACCGTATAGCAGCTGTACAAAAGGACGCAGATAGCCCAAAACCAGAAAAGAGATTCTGGTCGTTATATGCCTCTGCTTCCGGACTGCTCTTATCCGAAGAAAAAGCAAAGGAAAGGATAAAAGAACTTCCAGAGCCCTACAGGAGACTTGCCCTGGGTATATTAAAGGTTCGGTCTAATCACCCAAAAGAGGGTCTGGCATTGCTGGATGGGATAGAGACCCCCCAGGCCTATGCATGGAAAGGACTTGCCCTATACTCAATGGGAAAGACAGAAGAAGCAATACCATACCTGAAAAGATACAGTCTGTCTTTTGAAACGAACCTTGCACTGGCAGATATTATGGAAAAAAACGGGCAAATAGAAGAGGCTATAAGGGTGCTGCTGCCCTTTAAAAAGCACCATCCAAGGGTTTCCTATAAGCTGGGTATATTATACCGAAAATCAGGGGATCTATGCCTGGCCCATGTGGCATTTGCCAGGTATTTTTATTACACAAAAAATTACAAGGCGAGCCTCTACCATGTGGACAAAGCTCTTTCATGCAGTAATAAACTTGAAAGAGAAGTTCAAGATGAAATGAAAGCTATAAAAGACACAATAAAAAGGCAATGACTACCGGATATATAATCTTATATGAAAAAAATATTTATATAGTATTGTTGGTTTCATTGGTTTTATTAATTTAATTGGTTTAAATGAAGTGAATAGTGCTATTCATAAAAAAACAACCTTTTCATCCTTGGTTGTAAGCGCCTGCGCTCATACGGGTTTATATCTAAACATAGCCTTTATCTTGTTTATATCAAAGACCTCACCTTCTCCGGTATCCTCGCAAAATGCCTCTACAAAAAAGTTTCCTGCCTGTCTATATATGTATACAGGAGTTATCCTCTTCATCTGTATCTCCCCATAACCCTTCTTTGGATAAAATATTATAAGTTGGCTCCCATCATCTATAGCCTGTTGAAAGATTTCCGTCCTCTCAGCGCCATAGGGCAGAGAAATAACCATACCATAAGGATATATGCCATCCGGATATACATACTTTTTCCCGGGTTGTACTAAAAGCCTTAGTGGCAAGCTTTTACCCCAATCTATACCTGCCTCTGTATCAAAAGAGGCATCTGGAGTGTTGACCATTATGCCTTTCTTATCAAGAGATGTAATAATATCATCTTTGCATTTGTCAGAAATTCTGTATATATCAGGCAACACCTCTTCAAGCTCGCCTAAGATTTTCCCTTTGCCCCCTTTTATCACAAGGAACGTACCCTTTATAATATAGGCATGCCTAAAGGCCTCCACCCATCCTTTTATAGTCTTTGCCACATTATCAGCCACTGTATGCTTAGAGATACGATCTAAAAAGTTACGTATCTTCCCAAGTGCCCATTCATTCTTAAGCCCACGTAATACAGATGCCTTTGTGATCCTGTAAATACTAACCGTATCAGCCTTTTCTATGTCTGCAATCTCACCAATATTAAGATGATCAACAGGATCAAAATCCATGGGCACCAGGATCTCCATGGTGGGTTGAATAATTATCTCTTCCTGATATTCTTCAAGGGGGATTTCTACTTTGCCTGTGCGCAGGGCAGTACAGGTATCTTTTTCAAACCTGATCCACTCTCCTTTTGTATCCTCTTCCAATATCCCTAAATCCAGCCATAAAGAAATCAAATCGGGAACCTTTGCATCTGCATCTAAGAGCCTTGGACAGTGTTGTTTAAGATATAAGAAAAGGACCCTGGATAACCATTTTCTAGGGATCGCCCCGTCTCCTATAAGGGTGAAAACTTCTGTCTCTAATCCGGAAAATCCTTTGCAAGACTCAATAAAGCGCCAGATACGGTAGCGCAGGTCACCATCCAATGCAAGGCCCATGGTACACCCTGAATTTATGACTAGCATGTTATCTTTTTCTTCTATACAGCCAAGTTCCACCAATTCCCAATAAATACGCGGCACATCTGCTATCAGGCCAAGTAACTGTCCAAGCAGACTCCATCCTTTCTTATATGGCTCTGTACCAGACCTACATCTCAATCTCCCGGATCTTATCACGTTTATCATGAGTATATGCTTGTGGATATCAGCCCTATGGCCCTTTTGCCATACCAGATCCCTATCAGGCAGGTTATTGGCACCCACTATGTCATTTATTATTGAAAAGAGTGACGGAAGCATTATTATGACTTCACGTCCGGTAAGTCCCCCCTGAAACACCAACCCTAATTCCCCAAGTCTAGCAAGACCTGCCTTCAAGGCATCTATCTCATGCTGGTAGATACTGGCGAATACAGACCAGTTCACCTCACCACCCAATTCATAAAGATCTATCAATATTGCCTTGTCTTCTGGTTTAAGATTATTGAGTAAGCGTCTCAATCTATTGGTATCACACAGGCTCCCTGCAAGTCTTTTTGCACTGACACTCTCTCCAAGAATTTGAGATGATATAAGATCCACCATATACGCCGGAAGACTGGCGATAAGCTCATTAGTTGAAATCTTCATATGCCCAGTCCTCTATCATATATTTATAACCCTGCTCTGCGAGAAATATTTGGCGTTTATGTGCAAATATCTCTTCTGAAGAGTGTGCTGTCACTACACTATAGAACTTAGAAACCTTTTTCTTTGGCCTGAGTATTCTCCCCAGGCGCTGTGCCTCTTCCTGCCTGGATCCAAATGTGCCGGAGACCTGGATTGCAACCGATGCATCAGGCAAATCGATTGCAAAGTTTGCTACCTTGGAGACAACGAGCACAGGGATATCTCCCTGCCTGAAGGACTGATAAAGCTTATCTCTCTTATAATTCGTTGTAGAGCCTGTAATCAAAGGGGTTTTCAACAGGGATGCTATTCGTTTTAACTGGTTTATATATTGCCCTATTACCAATATAGGCTCGCCATGGTGGTCTTCTATGATCTTCTTTACCACTATATCCTTGTACGGATTCTCTGCGGCTATTCTGAACCGTACCCTATCGGTTGCATTATCGTACTCTATCTTTTTGCCCTGTGGGAAAGGTAGTCTGATCTCATAGCAAATAGCCTCTGCAATGAATCCTTTCTGCTCAAGTTCCTTCCATGGGACATCATAACACTTGGGCCCTATCAAGGAAAAGGTATCTCCCTCCAGACCATCTTCTCTTATCAATGTTGCAGTAAGGCCCATCCTGCGCTTTGCCTGTATCTCCGTAGTAGCCCTGAACACAGGTGCAGGCAGTACATGAACCTCATCATACATAATAAGACCCCAATTCTTTGCCCGCATAAGGTTCATGTGTTCAAAGGGTGCATTTTTTGATTTTCGATATGTAAGGATCTGGTATGTAGTAATGGTGACTGGTCTTACCTCCTTTTTAATACCTGTATATTCCCCGATATCCTCCCTCGTAAGGAATGTCTTATCTATAAGTTCTGATATCCATTGGTGCACTGCAGCAACATTGGTGCACAAGATGAGTGTATATGTCTGGGCTTTAGCCATTACACCCATACCCACTATGGTCTTTCCTGCACCGCATGGCAGCACAATAATTCCCTGCCCACCACGCGGCCCACCACCTGCCCAGAATTGTTCTACTGCCTCTATCTGATACTTCCTGAGTCCAAAGCCCTTGCCGGAGATAGCCACATCCCTTAAATAAAAAGACAGTGCCTCCCCTGGCTCATAACCCACCAGATCATCTACAGGATAACCTGTCTTTATAAGGGTATGCTTGAATCTGCCCCTTACATCCCCTGGGATAACAAACCTCTTGCCGGGATCACTCTTAAGGATAAAGGGCTTTATCCTTGAATTTGATGTAATCTCATCAAACAAATGAGGAGAATTTACCTCTACCACAAGGGTATTACTATCTCCCTTGGTAAGCCTTATCGCACCAAAGCGACCAAATGCATCCTTTATCCTGTATACCACCCCAGGGGGCAAATCATACCTGGAATACCTCCCAAGACGTTCAATTATTTCATCACATCCCATGCCTGTGGATGCGGCATTCCATACACTAAGTGGGGTAATCCTGTACGTATGGACATACTCAGGGGATTTTATGAGTTCAGCAAACGGCAATATAGCATCCCTTGCCTGCTCATAGGCAGGAGTTTGGACCTCCAAGAGTATGCTCCCATCACTCTGTACTATAATAGGTTTGTTGGCATTATCCATCGAAACTATAAAGTATCCCACATACCCATGCAGAAGGTCAAGGACTCATTTTGACAGGTGTGTGAAAAAGCCTAAATACTAATCCTCCAAGCTGTGACAGACTCGTAAAAAGCTCCACTATACCGACACATCGGCAAAAAGATTGTCGGCGCTAGCGCCTAATCCCTATCCTGCCATATCCCCAGACCTTTAGCCCTGGCCTGGCTTTCGTAGGTGACAAAAAGGTCTTTGTATTTGAAGCCAAATCGAGTATATACCTTTGCCCAGCCATCCTTTATAATACGGCCATTCATAAGCGTGCCATCAGGAAGATATACATAGGCAAGCGTTCTATTATATTTATCAAATGGTTGCGGCCCAACTGAGACCTTTACCTTTTTCCCGTATGCCAATCTCTTCAAGTACTGCTTGCTTTCATATCCAAAAGGATCTGCTTTGCCATAAGGGGAGTCCCCCTCCGGGGCATCTACACCTATGAGACGGATAATAGTCCCATCATCTATCTTTATTGTGTCACCATCATAGACCTCTATTACTTCATGGACATCAAGCCCCTTTGCCAAGTGCAGTAGCAAAGCCAATACTATCAAGACCAAGACGACCAGAGGCCAGCGTATGTAATCTTTCATTACTTGCTCCTACCACCTTTCCAGGCACAACCAAGGATGAAAATATATGCTATTTTCTCCCCAAATGTAGAAAAATCCTAAATCCTAATCTCTAAACCCTAAACAATATCAAAATCCAAAATCGCAATATCTAAACTTAGTTAGCCTCTTCACAATGCCCCTAAAGATTCTCATAAATTCCAGTTGGTTTCATATGTTTTGAATTTTCTATTTCGGTCATTTGGATTTGTTCAGTATTTCGGATTTAGAGTTTAGTATTTATAAGCCCCCAACTATTAACTACTTACCTCGAGATTGCTCATGTCCCTGATAGTAATCAGTAGTATATTTGTCTGTTGCAAAACCTCCGGACAGGATGATCACCTTCCAATATACCACAAACCACTGACAAATAAACCACGGACAACCATTTTCATATAAACTCAATTCCCTAGTTGACCTAATCCTTCCAATACAGCACTCGAATATATATCGCTATAGATAACAGGTGCCAGGTGCATGCCAGGCAACACCTTAAATGTAAGCCTGGCCCTATTGGAGACTGCACTCGGATAAAACCCGGACCAGAATCTTTCCACTTCTACCTCAGACGGTTCATGCGGATCTGATATGCCAGCCTGCTTCCTTACATCCATACACGAATCTCTATCCCCGAAGATTACCACAAGATTATCGATATCATGAACAGGAAGATTGGTGTCATCACAATACAGGGTACACTCCTTTATATCCCTAAAGGGCCTGCAAAGCTTTGATGGTTGGAGATGGATGGCAGCAGACGGGACAGCCCTTATGAAATCCCCTGTAACACCTCTGGTTATGCCCCAGCCTGCCTTAAAGACATCTCCTGCATAGCCCTTAAGGCTCAAGGTAGATGTATGAATACTCTCGCATCCAAATCCAAGGACAAGCCTTAGCGCTCCCCTCTGTGCATAACCAGCAGGGCATACATGAGCAAGGCAAGGGGTTGCATCAGGATATGCATGGGCAAAACGCCTTGCCAATATCCCGCCATGAGACCACCCAACAGCCAAAAGCCTTGTATGTATCCCTTCAGGAGGCATACTTTTAAGCATATCCTTATCATTTACATATACGGGCATATCTGAAACAGGCCGGTACCCATCTATACATATACCCTTTTCAGAAAGGAGATGTCTCACCACTTCCATGAGTATGACATCCTTACCTCTATCGCCACGCCAATCTTTGTCCTCGCCATACGGCGTATCACTAACAGGAATAATCACTATACCTGACTTGCTTTTTAAAGCCACCTTTGAGGTAAATTTATAGGCATCTGTTGGCCTTTGCCCATGGCCTTGAAAGAATACAACTACATCGCCTGCGAGGTGACCCCTTTTCTTATCTGCAGCCCTCTGCTTAGGAGACCTTGCATCTATTACTGTATAAAATGACTTAATAGTCTCCCCATTAAATCTTACCTTAAGACTTTTCATTCCAGGTTTATTTGGTACAAACCTATCTGCACCAAACAGCAACAAAGGACATCCAATCAGATAGGCAATACAAAAAATAAGAATTGATCTAAATAACCTCATATTGCCCCCTTATATAACTTTTCTGATAATTGAGAATAACATAGATATAAACAATTATCTTGCCAAAAGACATCACCTTACATTACATATAATATTATAACGTATATAGCATAAAAATAAATTCATGAAGGAGATTCTAGATGAGGATCGGTTTTATTTCTACATACCCTCCAATAGAATGCGGCATTGCAACCTATACCCAATACCTTACAGACGCCCTGCGGGCTCAAGGCATAGATGCGTATATTGTCTCTCACTATGGTGGTAGTGGGAAAAATGTCTTTACAGCCTTTGACTATGAAGACGGAGACCTGGCTGAAAAGGCATTTTCTATGATGACAAGATTAACCCCGGACTTGGTTCATATTCAACACGAGTTTGGTTTGTATGGGAAGCATTCTGGTGTATCTGTAATCCCATTGATACTACAATTTAGGCTCGCAGATATACCGGTGGTGGTCACACTTCACACGATCTATGAAGAAGTCAGAGATGAACATCGCATAATCCTTACATCTATCATAGAAAACTCAAATGCAATAATCATTCACGAACCATATCAGCTTGAGGCCTTGAAGCATTTTATAAAAAGAAAAGAATTATTGGACAAAATCCATGTGATACCTCATGGGGCAAGGGAAATAGAACCGATCAAGAATGCAAAGGCCGCACTTAAAATCCCTGAGGATGAAAAGGTCGTACTAATGATCGGCTATTTCAGGGCCAGTAAAAATTTTGAAAGGATTGTAAGGCTATGGCCCAAGATAGTTGAGAAACACAAGAAAGATGATATATTACTCATAATAGCAGGTAAGGTAAGAAATATTGAGTACCGGGATTATAGGAATATGCTCTTTAGAGAGATAAATTCGTCCCAAGCCAGAGATACCATAGAGGTAATACGTGGTCAGATATCCCAGGATTCCTTTGATACCATAATCTCAGCATCCGATGCGGTTGTGCTCCCCTACTCCATAATCTCTCAAAGCGGTATTGTTGCACACTGTCTCGCCTTTGGAAAACCCATCATTACCAGTAATACCCGTGTAATGACCTCTCTTATTGAAGAGACCCGTGCAGGTCTTATATGTAACACTGATCAAGATTATACAGACAACATCTCTAAAATATTAAAGGATGATGAACTAAGAAAACAACTTTCAGAAAATGCCTTAAGGTATGTCAGGAACAAGGTCTCCTGGCCAAAGATAGCTAAAAACCATATCAAGATATACAAAAAACTTGTAGAGTCCTCCATTTTAAATATAGATACCATATGGATGGACTAAGGGAGGACATCTTAAAATGCATACAGACTATCAGAATATCAACCTTTTACCATTTAAGAAATACAATGGAAACCCAATCATCAGACGGGAAGATGTCCCCTACCCCTGTAATACAGTATTTAATGCTGCTGCATGCAAATATGGTGATGAATACATATTGCTATTAAGGGTGGAAGATTTAGAAGGAAGAAGTCACCTTACCCTTGCCAGATCAAGAGATGGGATAGGATTTACTATAGATAGAATGCCATGGGTGATTCCATCCCAGGATCTCTACTATGAACCTTATGAAAGATATGGGGTGGAGGACCCGAGGATAACCCAAATTGATGAAACCTTTTATATCACTTATACTGCATTCGGACCTTATGGCGTGAGGATAGGGATTGGCAAGACTAAAGACTTTAAAGGTTTCGAGAGGATATGCCTTGCAACAGAGGTGGATAATAAAGACGGGGTGTTATTCCCGGAAAAGATCGACGGGGAATATGTAATGATAACCAGGCCCGGAGGGCTCGGAGGGCAGAGAGGCGATATATGGATATCATCCTCCCCCGACCTGATCCATTGGGGAAAATCAAGACTGCTTATGTACCCCAGACCTGGTGCATGGGGTTCCCAAAAATTGGGAGCATCTACCCCCCCTATAAAGACCGAGGAAGGCTGGCTGGTCTTCTACCACGGAGTAAGGCAGGTAGCTAGTGGCAAGATATACAGGATAGGTGCTATGCTCCTAGACCTCGAAAACCCACATACACTTAAGGGCTATACCTCACACTTTATCCTTGGCCCTGAAGAGCCATATGAAAGGATAGGCGATGTCCCGAACGTGGTATTCCCATGCGGGGCCATACTGGAAAAAGACAACATGCTAAGAATATATTATGGGGTGGCAGATACTGCCATTGCCATGGCTACTGCAGATATAAAAGACATTATAAGACTTTGTCTGATCTCACCCCCAGATAATACTTTTTGATACCTAAAGAGATTTGAAATCTTGTGGGGGTTATGTGAAAACAGTGGAGAGTGAATAGTAAATAGTGAATAGTCTTATCTCCAGATAATGTCCGAAGTGCGTTTATATGAAAATAGGGGTCAGGGATCAGGGGCCAGTTTTCGGGGATGGATGTTTTTCTCAGCACGTAAGGAGGGATGGAGGGGTTCTTGAGCGGCCCTTCTATCGCGATTTGCTAATACATCCTTTGGCGGAGCTTAAAGGGGAATCGCTCCCTTATGTTTGAGCCCAAAGGGCGAGTTAGGGAGCGCCCGTAAGCAAGCCAAAAGGATGTATCAAAGAGCGATATAGGCAAGCGAGAGAACCCCTCTATCCCGAAAATATTTTCATCTTTGGTTGTGTCCGAAAAGGACATGTGGGTTTATATAAAAAGAAGTCAGGAGTCAGAATCCAGAAGTTAGGATACATACGATAATTTCAATCGAAAGCATTCCGGCTCCTGGATTCCGAATCCTTTTTCATCTGAATCCCTGCTGCTGCCTAAAAGCTGAACCCCTCAGGCAGTTCGCCCTCTTTTGTCCCTTCAGGCACCCATGAAAGATCAAGGATTGTGCAAGTAGGGTTTGTGGTCCTGAATATCGGCACTACCTTCATCCCGATTTCAGGCTCGCCGATGGACAGGTAACTCATCAGGATAGTAGCAACACCTTCAAACTCAATGTTGATGAATTTAATTGGTTTGTCGAGGATGGTGAAGGCGCCCACACGGTTACACACCATGAATGTGTGAATCTTTGCGGTCTTCTTTGCCACATCCGTCAGGTCAATAACGGTATTCTTTCCCAGACACTCCATGCAATGAATCCTAAATGGCATGTATATCGTACCCCTGGATTCACAGTCCGGATTGTCGCACCTGGTTGCCATCAGTTTTCCATTCCCAAGGGATTCAAAGAATATTGCCTCCCCACCGTATGAGTGAATATAGGTCATATCGCGTGGGTTTGTGACCCCCATAAGCCTCCATCCGTCATCGGCATTACGGATAGGCTGATTTGGTGTTAAGTGATGGAAATCACCCTTAATTCTGTATTTGTTATCCTTTACATACACCTGTCCAAACATGCTCATATTTATTCTCCTTTATTAATCTTCTTTCAATAGATGATCAGGATCCATCAGGATTGTTGCTGTTACATGTGACCCAACCCCGGCATGACTGATGGACAATGCCCTATTCGCACCCTTTACCTGAAGATCCGTCCAGTCAGCAGGTTTCTCCCGATCAAATTTCTTCCAGAGTTTCTCATCACCGTGGATCTCTCCCCATCTATTCCATAATTGTGTAGCTATCTCAAAGACCTGCATAATACCGGTTGCACCAACCGCGTGCATGCACCCAATCAGTCCACCTGAGAGATTAGAGGGGAGCCTGCCGGGCTTGCCGGTCTTGGGATTGGTGTGGTAGCAATCACCGCTCTCGACATAATCCCTGCCTTCTCCATATGGCCTGAGGCCTATGTCCTCATAGGTCTGCATATCGCTGATGGTAAAGGCATCGTGCAGTTCTATGACATCCAGATCCTCCATGGGATCAGTAATGCCAGTCATACGATAGCCATAGTATGCAGCCATCCTGGCTGCGAGGAATCCGGTGAATCCGGGATAACGGTCTCCGCCCGGGAATCTTTCACCAATATCCTTGTACTGATCAGGGGTCTCATTGGGAAGCAGGGGGATCTCCATATCCCTTCTGTCGGCTGGCCTGAGTGTATGCGATCCTGCGCCCACCCAGATTCTCAAAGGCTTGTTCTTTGTATTCCTGGTAAGTTTAATGGCTGTAGCTTCATCACAGACAATCACACATGCAGCCCCAACGCTCATCAGACAGCAGTCAAGTGCCCTAAGGGGATATGCAACAACAGGAGAATTCAATACATCTTCAACCGTAATCTTCATCGCCCCATGGGCATAGGGATTCATCCTTGCGTAACCGCGGTGTTTTACAGCAATCTCCGCCATTGTCTTCCTGAAGGAATCCTCTTCCTTACCGAATACCTTCCAGTATTTCTGTGCCATCACGGCATAATAGCCGGTATAGATATGGCCCAGAGGTGTTTCCCAGTCCTTGTCGGCTGCACACGAGATAAGAAAATTTCCCTCATCAGTAGGGACCTCATCCATCCTCTCCCATCCCATGGCAAGCGCACAATCCGAGTAACCAGATGCAACGGCCTTTATCGCCTCCCATATGGTTGACCCACCAGTTGCCCCTCCGGCCTTAACACCAATGGTGCCAAGAGGATCAAGCCCCAAGCGGTCATGAATCACTGCCTCGCCAAGGAGTTGATCGCCAAAGTGATCTGCAAAATGGCCGTAGTAGGCGGTATGGATGTAGCGTTTTAACTCCGCAGGAGTCATATCGATAAGATCGGCTGCCTGCGTAAACGCATCGATACAGAGTTCCTCCGTACGCTTGTCAGGAAAGGCCCGATCAAACTTTGATTGCCCGGCTGTAACCAAATAAACCGGTTTTACCAACTTAGGGATCTTAAGATGCTCTTCACTAAACTTAATCATACATAAACCTCCTTACCTTAATATTTCTTAGTCTGTGGTTTGCTCTTTAATCATTTACTACAGGGTCCCCACCCACAGCACCACGGACAACTCGCTTGATTTACTGGTGATCTTTTCGCTTTGTTGAATAGACCAGTAATGGACTGCATCACCCTCGAAAAGATTTATGGCTTCAGCAGCATAAACAAGCTCAACTGAGCCCTTCAACACGCAAAGGACTTCCTGAGCGTTTTTTATATTTTTTCTTGCAGGGATACTCTTTCCTGGTTCAATAGTAATCACCGAGCTATCAACGATTCTCCTGTTTTCCGGTGACAAAAAGCGCCGTGTAACAAACCCGGAGTCAGGAAGATCCACATCATTCCACTCTGATTTTCTGATCACCACCAGTTTCTCCTGCCCCTGGGCCTGCTTAATCACATCACCAACCTCTATACCAATAGCATCACAAATGTTTACAAGCGTTGCTACCGATGGCGAATTGACATCATTCTCCACCTGAGACAAAAACCCCTCAGAGATATGCGCCTTTTCAGCAACCACCTTTAAGGTGAGTTTCTCTTCCTTTCTCTTTCTCCTGAGGATTGATCCTAAATTCATCGCAATATTAACCCCATATGGTAAATATTCTGTATAGATATATATATACTGTATCTTAATATTCGTTGTCAATTAATTATTGACATAGGTTAATCTTTGTTGGTATTTTAATAAAAGTAACTCATTTTTTGGACTGGGGGTGTAAGATGACAGAACTAACCAATGAAGAGAGGATGCTCGCTGAAACCGTATACAAGTGGGCACTCAATGAGCTTGCTCCCATACAGGAAGAGATAGATGAGCAGGACAAGCTCCCCGATGATTTCTTCAAGAAGCTTGGGCAACTGGGCATACTTGGCATCACAATAGACGAGAAATATGGCGGGTCAGGTCAAGGCATAATGATGCAGACCTTGGCCATCGAACAGATAAGCAGGATATGTCCTGGTCCTGGTATGAGTTATGGTGCACACTCAAACCTTTGCGCGAACAATATACACAAAAACGGCAATGAAGCTCAAAAGATCAAGTACCTGCCACCCATGTGCGCAGGTGAACATATAGGGGCGCTATGTCTAACCGAACCAGGTGCTGGCTCTGATGCGCTTTCCGGCATGAGGACACATGCCAGAAAGGAAGGCGACAAGTATATCCTTAATGGCACCAAGATGTTTATTACAAACGGAAGCATTGCAGACACATTGCTCGTGTATGCAAAAACCGACCCTGAAAGAGGAGCACACGGCATAAGCGCATTCATCGTAGAGGCAAATTCGCCCGGGGTGAGTGTGTCAAAAAAACTTACGAAGTGCGGCATGCGGGGTTCCCCAACCTCTGAACTCATCTTTGAGGACGTAGAGGTACCTGCAGAGAATATGCTCTACGAGGAAAACAAAGGCGTTAATGTGGTGACATCAGGCCTATCATATGAAAGGATAGTACTTGCTGGTGGCTCTCTGGGAATGGCCGAACAGGCCCTAGAATACTCAATACAGTATGCAAAGGAGAGAGAACAGTTTGGAAGGCCCATCAAGGACTTTGAGATGATACAGCAGAAGATTGCAGATATGTACTGCCTGACAGAGGCATCCCGTGGTTTAGTTTATAGGGCTGCCCGATTTGCTGACGGACCTCAAGGCAAACGAGGAGGAAAAGGGACCGAGTTGGATAAACTGGCTGCTGCTGCTATCCTGTTCACTGCCGAATCTGCGACAAAGGTGGCATGTGATGGGGTTCAGATACATGGCGGTTATGGTTATTGCCTGGAATATCCGATCCAGAAACTGTGGCGAGACGCCAAGTTGTATGAGATCGGGGCCGGCACATCTGAGATACGCCGCATAATCATCGCAAGAGAACTCTTTCGCTAAAAAGATCACGTACGGTTATTCTTTGTCTGATAACCCCTTTTCAATATCTATTATAGTATGGCCACCCGGGAAGGTCTTGGTCGCATAGTCATGAAGATTATCCATCTTTTTTATTATATCCCTGATCTTTCCGGACTCCTCCAGTATCATAGACGCCACGGCCTTGATCTCTTCATCTTTGGCAGTTTTACATATTTCACCAGCTCCACCAATCACTAAGGTAAGGGGCTGAAAGATCTCATGGGCAGCAGTAGTGGCCAATTTGGTAAGTATATCCAAATACCTCCATTTCTCTTTCTCTTTACTCAGATCGATAAAATCAAATGCCCTCTTTATGGTAAGCGTTAGCAACTCTCCGCTAAATGGTTTCATTATATAGTCATATGCCCCTCTCCTAAGGGCCTCTATGACACTATCAATACTGGCATAACCCGTTATAACCACAACCAGGGCATCTATCTGCCGCTTATTAATGAAATCAATAACCCCAAAGCCATCTATATCAGGCATCCTTAAGTCTGTTATCACTACAGGAAAAACCTCATCTGATAACGCACGAATACCCTTTTCACCCCCTGGGGCTGTAACCACATCAATACCATCTCTGGAAAGTATATCTTCTATCAGGCAGCATTGGGCCTCATCATCATCTATCACCAACACCCTTCTTTTGCCCTTGCTATCTGTATTATGAATATTCATATGTGATTAATAGTAACTATTTCAAACAAATTAATCAAGAGCGTAGAATGTAAATTAATTCGCAGATTTCGCAGATTACACGGATTACTCTAATCACTTGAAGGGCGATGCGAAATCTGTAGGGTTTAATCCCCCGTGGCTTGCCGCGAGGCAGTTTATTTAAGGATACATTTTTCCTACTATACTAGCGGAAATCTGTCTTGTGAATTAAATAGGTTTAAAACACTCGGGTTCAATTATCGCCGTTTGTAAGGGCTAAATTGTCAAGATATGAATGTACCATAGCAACCACTGGAGTCAGACAAGGATCATGGTGGGCATCGTATTCTACAACAAACCTCTCACCTGCAAAATATATCACTACAGGTCTGACATCCTCCCATTTCTCTATACTGTGGGCTCTATACTCGGATATTGTCATATCAACTCCCTCTTCTAACCTAGACGCTCTAGAATTTTTATCGGCTGATTCTGAAATCCCTTAAGCCCTGAAACTCACTCTCACTTAAGCCCAAAAACCAGGGAAAAACGGCGGAATCCACCTTTTAATCTTTGGTGAACATCCCTTTCCTCTGGAGATTTCATAATATTCTTACCAAGATACATCAAACACTGGGAAACCTTACTATTTGGATAGAGACCACTCAAAGGCTGCCTTTTAGTTTCCGCCTTTCGAAGGGTCTCTTTATCATAGATCACCCCACCTAAATATGCAGGCTTTACATTAAATATAGTTTCCATATTATTTACTTTCTCATCTGCTATCTGGCATATCCTGTTGTAGAGAAATACAGCTTGTTTTAGGTTAGAGACCTGATTCATCACAACCCAGGGCACGTAAGCCTTTCTGGGTTCATATCCCTCTACCTTATTAATAAGTTTTTCTTCTATTGTCTTGAAACGATAAAAAGATGCCTTTATACAGGCATACCCTGCTATAATATCCTGAGGAGTAGTAACGATTACAATCTCATCAGTTGCAAGTGCAAAATCCATAACAACCATAGAAATTCCTGCGCTCAAATCAAATATGGTAAAATCATAATCTTTGCTAACCGTATCGAACTGCCTTATAAACTTAGAACGCTGAACATAGTTCAGGTTTGCCAGTTTAAATTCACCGGAAGCCCCACCTATAAGGTCAAAACCCAGTGGGGTCTTTATTATTACATCCTTTAAAGACTTCTCCCCAAGAAAAAAATCGTGGAGGGTATATTCAGGAAATACAGCCATCTTATTAGAAATATCAGCATTGCCCAGATCTGTATCAACAAGAAGTACTTTTTTCCCGCTATCTCTAATAATTTTGGCCAGATTTATAGAAATATGGGTCTTCCCTACACCACCTTTATTGGAGATCACGGAGATGGTATGACCACTCCTTACTTCCTCTAATGCCTTATAGTCAGAATCGGGTGAATAATATCTATTAATAGCCTTTAAGATAGCCTTCTCTTCAGCCACTGCCGGAAACACCTCCTTACCAATATGAAAGTTTAAAGCATTTCTCATATCCTTATCCAATGGATTACTCATAGCAACCAAAACCCCACCATTTAAAAACCTTACAGGTATGCTCAGGTAGTTGCGGGCAAAGATCTCTTTTAAAAGATTCAAACACCTCCCGTCTGGCTCTTCCTTATCTATATCTATATATGGAACACCAGCTCTACTAGCAAATGCTTTTATACTCTCACCTTGATTCATAAAGCCCTCTAAAGAGGTATTCGGAAAATATAGCGTGATCCTTTAATCTTTTTTATCTAGTATCTCCTTAAGGGAAGATAAAAGGTTGAGGGCATCGATAGGTTTCATGTGGTCTAAGTCAAGATTTGTTATCTTTTCTATAATAGGCAAGCCTCGCGGACTAAAAAGACCCAACTGAATAGGATTATCCTTATATTCTTTCTTGGGGACGGGTCTCCTCTTTCTCCCAAGAGAGGCCAAAACGGCTTCAGCGCTATCTATTACATCACTTGGAACCCCAGCCAGTTTCGCAACATGTATACCATAGCTCTTACCAATAGCCCCACGCCTTAGTTGCCTTAGGAATATAATCTTTGAGCCATCATCTTCTACCGCTATGTGAAAGTTTTTAATCCCCCTATGTCTGCGGGCCAGATCGGCAAGCTCATGATAGTGAGTCGCAAAAAATGTCCTTATCATACATTCATCTAAATATTCTGCAACAGCCCAGGCGATAGACATACCATCATACGTGGATGTCCCTCTGCCTATTTCGTCTAAAATCACGAGACTCGAGCTTGTTGCATTATTGAGTATATTTGCTGTCTCACTCATCTCCACCAAAAATGTGCTTTGACCCGCTACAAGATTATCCAGTGCGCCTATCCTTGTAAATATCCTATCAGCAAGACCAATTCTGGCCTTCTTGGCAGGGACAAAAGACCCCATTTGGGCCATTATGGTTATAAGGGCGATTTGCCTCATAAACGTGGATTTCCCGGCCATGTTAGGCCCAGTAACAAGATGAACTGTATCTTTCTCACCATCAAATACACCATCGTTCGGTATGAATTCACCATCCTTTAGCACCCTTTCTACAACAGGATGTCTTCCTGCCCGTATCTCCATCCCCCTCCCGATATAAACCTCTGGTCTTATATAGTTGTTGTGAATGGAGATCCATGCCAAAGATTGCATCGCATCTATTATGGCCAGGCAGTTTATCCTCTGTTGGAGTTCAGAGATATGAGATGTAATATAATCTGTCAATTCACTAAAGATCTTTGCCTCTATGTTTTTTATCGCATCCTGGGCCCCGAGCAGCCTCGCTTCATAATCCTTTAACTCAGGGGTTATAAACCTCTCTGCATTTGATAAGGTCTGTTTGCGAATATATGTATCCGGAACACGAGAAAGATTCGCCTTTGTTACCTCTATATAATAGCCAAAAACCTTGTTATAACTTACTCTCAATGAGTTGATCCCAGTGCTGGCTCTCTCCTGCGTCTCCAAAGTGGCCATCCATTTTCTGGAATCCCTCTTTATGGCCCTAAGCTCATCAAGCTGGCCATCCACACCATCTGCAATCACATCACCATCCGCCATTCTATGAGGCGGATCAGGTACGATTGTAGCCTTTATCCGCGTGGATACTTCATCCATTGGATCTAAATTCGCCCATAAATCCCTCAATACATGAGATTTCATATTTGCGATCATCTCTCTTATCAGGGGCACTACATCAAGACCTTCAGAAAGCGCCAGCACGTCTCTAGGCGAAGCCCTATCTGCTGAAATTCTACCAATAATCCTTTCCATATCGAAGACCCCGTTCAAGGCATTCCTTATGCCACCCATTATATCCATATGTGCTGCTATCTCTTCGAGGGCATCTAATCTTTTATTTATCGCATCCGGATCCATAAGAGGGAAAGCAAGCCAATCACGCAGCCTTCTCGCACCCATTGCAGTAATAGTATTATTTATTACCTTAAAAAGACTATTAGTCGCTCCTTGTACAAGCGGTTCAAAGATCTCCAGATTACGCTTTGTATTTGTATCAAGGATCATATATTTGCCTGGATTATAATACTTAAGCCTTATAATATTCTTTAAGATGCCTTTCTGGGTATTGTCCACATACTCCAGGATCATACCGGCTGCTATTCCGGCATGCGTATACCCCTTAAGCCCGATACCTTCTATCCCAACTGTCTTGAAGTGCGAGGCCAATATAGCGCTGGCCTTTTCATAATCCAGGCCTTCATCTATCTGTGTAACATAAAACCCATCAGGAACTATCTCTTTATCCATCACTAAAATCTCGCTCGGAGAAATACGATTGATCTCATTTATAAGATCTTGATGGGATGAAACCTCAGTTACCCTGAAGTCTCCTGTTGAGATATCAAGAAAAGCAATGCCAAATTCTCTCTTTCCCCTGCATATCGCCATGAGATAGTTGGCACTCTCGTCAGTCAGATGATCATCATCAAGTAATAACCCTGGAGTTATCACCTGAACAACCTGCCTGGGAACAAGCCCTTTTGTATACTCAGAACCTTTTCCCTGCTCACAAATTGCAACCTTTTCCCCTGCATGTATAAGTCTTGATATGTACGTTGATGCACTTTTTACCGGGACACCACACATGGGTACCGGATCTTTTTTGCCTTTATCCCTGGTGGTAAGGGTAATCCCCAACATCTTAGAGGCCAGAGTGGCGTCATCATAAAACATCTCATAAAAATCCCCCATACGATAAAACAAGATAGTGCCTTCATAATTCCGTTTTATATCCAGATATTGCTGCATCATGGGAGTAATGCTACTCATTTACCATCCCTTGCCTTATCCGCTTGAGGCGAATCTCTTTTTCTTTCCTTTCTTTCATCTCCCTTAATGTCCTCTCCTTTAGTCGAGTCACAAACTTATCTATATTCATATAAGGCAGGTTTGTGGATAAAAAGGAATCTTTAATTGCATCTTTGGTCTTGTCCAATTCATACGCGTGTACTGCGGATTTCTCAAATGTCCTCTTCCTTGTAATACAATCCCCGCAATATGACCTGAGCTCAGTCTCATTCCCATCCAAGGGCAACAAAAGAGTAAATACGATTCGTATCATATATAGATCACCGGAAAGAGGTACAGTTTTATCCTCAATCTTCAATATAACACCATTGTCTAATCGCATCTCACCTTTAAGCATTCCTTATAAATAATACCAGGAGCATCCTAAAATCAAGGCCTGTCTGCTATAGTGGACCCCGAAAACTGGACAGTGTGATAAGTTACACTTGGGACACGAAAAAAGGAGGTTCAAGTGGAACGAATGCGGAAGAGATACCCGCCTTCATTTAAGGCCAAAGTTGCCTTAGAGGCG
>Ga0210003_1001039_pt1 | contig 24698 bp, 29 predicted proteins | sample LantaG_FD_182804 | JGI IMG/M metagenome (GOLD analysis project Ga0210003, IMG submission 182804) | Deep subsurface microbial communities from Baltic Sea to uncover new lineages of life (NeLLi) - Landsort_02402 metaG (SPAdes) (version 2) | ecosystem: Environmental > Aquatic > Marine > Oceanic >... | reverse complement strand
CAAATCCGAGAATCATTGCAACTTCTAGTTCTTTATCTTTGTTTGCTTTCAGAAGTTTAGCAAATTCTTCTGGAGAAATAAATTCAATTCGTTTATTCATCTTTTAGTATTCCTCAAGTCAATTTTATCCATCTTATAATCATGAAATAGTTCCAATAGTTGTTTTCCTTTTTCAGAACAGGTTAATAAGTAAACATTCTTTTTAGACTTCTCATTGAACCCCTCTTCCAATTTAATAAACTCATTAGAAATCATTTTGTCTATGTGGTGTTTAGTAACTATATGTTTTCTTCTAAGATTGTTCACAATTCCTTTAACATCAGAAAAGAAATCATTTAACATGAAAAGGATTTCATAATCAAGACTATCAAAATATATTTCTCCTCTTCCACCCATTTTCTTAGACTTTTGCGAAACCATTATGTTATTTATCACGAGGAACTACTATATAAACCTTTCGTAAAGGTATAGTTTTATGAAGAACAATTTATCCCCTAATCAATATAACTTATATCAACAATCTTAAAATTTCCATCTTCTCCATAATCATAACAGGTACAAACTCCTGCATCAAAGTATGCTTCTGGATAACCTTCACAAACATCATAATAACATTCAATAGTATCTTTTGTTTCTTGTGTAATCAAGTAGTATCCCCAAATATTAAAGGATAATAGTGCAAGGAAAAGAACTATAAATACAATAGCTGTAACTTTCCATTTATTCATTTTTTACCTCCTTTCTGTGATTCATTCCAAGAAGTTATTATTTCTTCACCAGCCCTGCTCCTACTAATATGATTTTCATCTGCTAGGGCCTGTACAATATCTATTATTTCTTTCCTTGTATATATAGCAAGGTGTATCTTCTTATCCTTTTCTTCTTTCTCTTGCATAGATATAATAAAATAATTTATTATTTAAACCTTTCCCTTTGGAAAAAATTTCTCAAAGTAATATCGTAAAATAATATGTAATGGCCGGGTTTGTGTGTTTTTAGGAGACATTCTCTAGTATACGGGCTATTTGTTGCTGTGTAAGGCCAATTAACTCCCCAATTCTCTTTTGAGTATACTTTAAATCAATGTAACAGTAGAGAATCATCCTATTTCTTTGATCTTCATACCTTGTTTCTACTGATGTTTTAGTATCCCACTCCGCTATGGCTGTCTGTTTCTTCTCCTCGTACGCTTTCTTCTCCAGAGGGAAGTATTTGGTAAAAGAACCATAGAAACTTGGGGCTGCAGTTATAGAATAAGTCTTCTTACCATAGATGTAGATGCTTTTCTTCTTCCTGTAATCGAAAGACTGATACATTCCCCTTTTTGGTACATGGATCAAACCTGTTGAACGGTGCATTGCGGGATACTTATCCAATTCAAAGAAAGAAGGAATACAAAGTATAACAATTAGATTTCTGGAACGCATTTCACTCATAATCTTAATCAATCTTCGATTAAATTTACTCATTGCTCCTCTTGAACCAAGATAACCCATAGTTTCATCGAAAACTACTGCTTGATATTTATCTGCTGTAAGAACTGCCTGTTCAAATTGTTCTGCAGTGAAAGTACACCTTGATAAGTTGTAAGTTGGATCTAAATATAATGCAATCTGTGCAGCCAATGTTGATTTTCCATAACCCTCTCTTCCAGATATAACAAAGAAACAATCATAATCTTTTCTTAAATCTTTTCTTACAATATCTAGATTGTTTCTTAGAAATTCATCACCAACAATATTCTTATACTCTTCTCCTGTTGTTGGATCAATAACTTTTTTAGTTTCTTCTTCCATTTTAATCTTGTGAGAATGCGAATCTCGGATCTCCTTTTGGTGGCATGAAATATCCTTCTTTCTGTAATTCCATTTGAAGTTCCATTAGAAATTCATTTAATTTAAAATCAGTGGCACTGTTATATCCCTCAACAATTGTTGGTTGGCTATAACTATTAACACTTTTCTTAACCCAGGATACTTTTATTGTTTTAAATTCATCATAAAGATCAAATACCTTCTGTTGTTTCAGTAATGGAACAGCCATCACCATTAACATATTAACAGCCTTGTATTTTATATGTTGTGCTAATCCTTTCTCAACTAAAGTTCCTCCAACAATTCCAATACTTATCTGTTTAATTTCATCAAGCTGTGCAGAAATTCTCATTAAAGTATCAATTGCAGAATTGAAAGGTGCACCCTCTCTCATTCCATGTTTATCAAAACCAGCACCCATTATCGTTTAAACAAACCGGAGGCCCAACCGCCTCCACCTTGTTGGCTACCTCCAAACATCATCGGATCGTGCATACTCAAACTACCGAATATCTTTCTCGAATCCATTCCATTAACTGAACGTGAATAAATCATAAAGGCTCTCTGGTAGATTGCCTCTGCAACTGTATCCATTCTAGAAGAATCTGGAATACCCCTGTTGTAATAATTACTATTTAAGTAGTCTGGGCCTTTAGGAACAAACCCAAACTTCTCTAGATTAGAAACAAACTCTCTAGTAACATTTCTAATTATTCCATCCATTAAAGAACTGAACTGTAACTTATCAATAGTTCCAAGAGTAGAAGACTTATTCATTATTGCAGTTAGATATGAGATAATCCAACTTCTACAAGAATCATTTACTAAAGGAGTTCCATCACCAGCAAACTCCCAAACACCTTTCTCTTTATTAAAGTACTCTCCTTTAAGTGCATGGTTAAAATTATCAATGATTGATTGAGGATCAATTTGATCTAGTACATTAGAAACACTTGCCTCACTTGTATAACCCATAGGAACTTCTTGTTGGTTATACATCTCAGAATTATCTTGCGGTTGTTGAGGTGGGTTCTTATTATTTCCGAATATCATTTTCTCTCTTTAAATTAACAAAGTTAAAAGGCTGCTAACTATTGGTATATTTTGAACTTGAGGCCCAAGTAACTTCGCTACCTGTTCTAATGATTCTGCTACTTCTTTTAAACCATTCCATTGAATATATGCAGAGATAAATACAATAAAGATAAAGATAGTTATCTGAATGAAATCTTTATACTTCTCCCAGAAACTATGGAAAGTAAATCTTTGTTTAGCATTAGTTTCATTATCAAACTTCCACGCAGTTGCATCTTGGTTAACTGCTTTAAGATTAATTACTGCAACTTCCCTATCAGTTCCTTCCTCTTTAACATAAGAAAAACTCTTTGGAAGTATTGGTTCAAAATCATCCATTCCTTTTTGAACTAGAAATAGTTCTCTGTTAAATCCCATTAAGTATCTAGATTGTGGAGGAGGAAGTTCAATAACACCTAAACCTTTTCTCTTTAATCTAAAGGAAGTTATTCCACCAACTGGTTTAGATTTAAAGTAACCACCAACCGCTCTAATAATATCTGAAGTTGTATTATCTGAACGAGGAATAAATATTGTTACAGGAATATTAAATGATTTTCTGTTCTTATTCCACCTTGTTATAAAGAACATTCCAGTTACCGCAAGAACTACTATGAGGCCCCAGAAACCAACTTGAGTAACGCCACCAATTATTCCACCAACGTTACCACCAAAACTTGATCCAAAATTTGCAGCCATTCTAACTTTTTAAATATTTAATTGTTTATAAGTTTTTAGGAATCTGTTTTTGTATACACTTTCAATAGGTTTATATATAAGTTGTTACTTTAATTACTATGGCTAGAATAACTCCCGCTGGAAGAACAACTAAACAAGTTACTGGATCAAGTGGAAGAACTGGAAGAATAGGTGCACAAGTTGGAGTTGAATTGCCAAGACAACAAACTACTTCTTCTGTAAAAAGTGAAGAACAAAGATTACTTGAAGAGAGAAATAAAATAATCAAAGAAGAATTAAAACAAGTTAATGAAAGAGAGAATTCTTTGAAAGATAAACTAGAAAGAACTAAACAGTATATTAAAGATATAGAGAAAGATGGTTTAGCACAAAGGGAAGTTGATAGGTGGCAAAGAAAGAGAGATGAAGTTAAAGAAATTAATAAAGAACTATCTGCATTACAAGAATCTAAGAAGTATGTTCAAGAAGGGAAGTTAACTTCTCGAGGTGCATTAAAATATGCAGACGCTGTTGGAGATGCAAGAAGAAGAAGACAACTACAATCAAAAGAATTGAAAGATGCAGAACCTCAACTAACAAAACTCGGGGAAGCAAAAACTAGAGAAGAATATGCTAGAATTTATGCTACTATTCCAAGTCAGGTGCAACAGATGATTTCACTTAAACCTGCATCTCCAGAAGCAATGAGAAAGTTTAAAGTTGAAGAGAAAGAAGTTAAATCTATAGTTGAAAAGAAAGAAGTTAAATCTATAATTGGAGAGAAGTTAAAAGCTGCTGGAATAACTTCTGAAAATGCACAGTTAACTAAACCTAGTAAGAAAAGAAAGATTGATAAGTTTGTATCAGATACTTTTCAATATACTCCAACTGAAAGATACGGACAGTTATATGTAACTCCAGAAGAATTTGAAGAAAGTGGAAGTAAACTTGGAAAGTCCAGGCCTTATTATGTTTTATCTCCATCAAGTAACGAGCAAGATATAGTTGAGGAGGCTATGTTTGCTTCTTCATTACCTTCTGTTATTAGTGGAAAAACTACTTTAAGTGGAGCAGGGCAGTATCAACAAGAACTAAGTATAATAAAAGCAGGACAAGAATACTGGAAAAGAAATAGAAATGTAGTGAATGAATTTAAAACAAATCCCCAACAGTTTGAAGGAGAAGAAGGAATAACTAAAAAAGAGGAAGATGGACAGTTAAATTATTCTGCAACACCCGAGTGGCTTCAATCAAAAGTTGGAGGAATAGATTACTCCGCAAGTGCAAAGGACGCAATTGCAGAATATAAATTACTTCCAACATCAACTCGTGCTGGAAAGACTGCACTTTCTATTGGTGCAATAGGTGCAACATTTGCATTAGCATTACCAAATGTTTGGAAGAGTGCATTTGCAGGATTTGCAACTGGTGGAACAGCTAAAGTTAATGAAGGAACAGGAGAGTTTGAATCTGGATTTACTGGAACAAAACCAATTGGTGGTGAGTTTGCAGAAGGAATAAAAGAAATGAGTGTATCTTCACCAAGAACATATTCTGGTGTTTCTGGTTTTCTTTCTAGTCCAGGAGGATACTTCAGTGAAAGGGCTATAGACTTAACAACTGTTACAAAAGCTAGTTTAGTAGTTGGAGGAGGTATTCTTGGGATTAGAAGTATAATAAAAAATATTAAAACCTCTGGAGTACAAGGAGGAATTGGTGAAACTCTTTCAGAATTATCACCAATTAAAATTCAATCAGGAGTTTATGGAGGAGTTCTAAAACCAGATACACAATTTGATGATGCATCTTTCCAATCTAACACACAAAGAGTAACTGTTGGAAGGAATCCAAGTGGTAATATAAGAGTTTATAGTATGGAGAAATTTACTAAGGCTGGAGGAGTTGAAGGCTCAGTAGTTTATAGGGGAGATATTGTGAGGATAGGTGGAGGAGGAACAATAGTAGAAGAAGGGGTTGCAACAAGTGGTGCAGAGTATTTAACCCCTCCACAAACAACTGGAGATGTTCTGTTAGTTAAACCATTCAATATAAAAGTTCTTCCACCTTATAATCTTCCAGGAGGATTATATGGACAAAATGTTCAAGTACTAAATGTTAAGGGAACAACTGGGCAAGTTGAGATTACAAGTAGTTTTTCAGAAGTTGCATTTCCCTCAGAAATAACATGGGCTTTTATTTCTACCCCTCAGATTAAGTTTTCTTCTGGAATGGTTACTACTAGTGAAGGCCCACTAAATATTTTTAGTGCGGGAACTAGAAAAATAAAAGTAGTTCCATCCTCAACAGGAGGAGGAAGTAGAATTTCAATTGGAGTTAATAAAAACTTTCAAGGATTTCAGATAGATACAACAAAAATTAATACTATTAAACCAACAACTTCAGGTACTAAGATATGGTTTAAAGGAGGTTCGGTTAATAATTTTAAACTAGATTCTACTTTACCCTCTCCTGGTTCAACAAGATTAATAAGCAGAATTGTTGGTGGAGGAACAACTACTACAAACCTTCCAACAACAGTAGTAAGTTCTACTCCCTCTCAATTATTTGCTGCACCAATAATTACAACTACCTTACCTCCAGCCGTTGTTCCTCCAAGTACTATTGGAGCAGTATTAGCAGTTGGCGGTGAAAGTATTCTTGAGTTCCAACAGAAACCAATTAAAGTGAATAAAGTTTCCACACCTTCTTTTATAGAATCAACACAAACAGTTTCTTCAACTAAACAAGGAACAAAGACTGTTTTAGTTAGAAAGGTAAAAGAAGATACAATACAAGATCAAATAAGAAAAACAGGAACTCTTACTTCTCCAGTTTTAGCAACAAGAACAGATTCTCTATTTAAAGATCTAACCAAAACCAAAACCAAAACCTTAACTAAAACTCAAACAATAACAGCTCCAATTTCTCAATTAACAACTTCACAAACAATAGTTACATCAAGAGTTCCTCCACCAGGATTCGTGGGAGGTTTCTTCTTTGGATTACCTGGAGCAAGGCCACAGAAGTTTCAAAAGAAACAAGGTTACAAAGCCCAAGTTCTTTCAAGAGGAAAGTGGAAAGTAATTAATAAAAAACCATTAACAAAACAAGCAGCAACTTCTTTAGGTGCAAGAGCAGTAGATGAAACAACTTCAAGAAGATTTAAAGTTACTCCAACAAAAGGGAAAGTTACAGGAATTGGAAACGATCCTTACTTCGGATTGAACCAACAGAAGTTTAGGCCATATAGAATTAGAAGAGGAACTAAAAAGAAACTTCCACCAGTACAATACATAGAGAAAACTTCTTTTGCAATTGATACTCCTGGAGAGAAGGCCGGATTATCTTTAGCAAAGTGGAAGAAGAGATTTACTGGGAAAAAATTAAATAGGGGGAAGTGGTTAGTTTAAAATGCCTCGGCCAAGAAAAGAAAAAACTAGAATGGCAAGAATAAAGTTATCAGATATTTCTAGATTAAAAAATCTTGCAAGAAAGGCAAAGATGTCTCTTCCAGATTACATATCTAAAATAACAAGAGAATTAAAATGAGAAGTATATTAAAAGATCCAGTTAAAGAAAAGAAAGGAAATTTGGCAATGGGATTAATTTTAATAGCCTCAATCTCTGCATTCGCAATCTTCTTATTAATTGTTGGGTTTGTTGGAAAGACTATTGGAACTGAACTCCAAGAGAGGATAGGAATTAATGCAGAGATTAATAAGAGTTTAGGAACAACAATTACTACTTCAACAGTTACAGTTAATTCCTTATGGTATATTATGTTTGCAGGATTACTTCTCGGTTTATTTGTTTCTGCGTGGATGATGCAACAATATCCAGCAGTGTTTGTTCCAGTATTTATAATCATATTAATTACTTCAGTAATAGTTGCAGTGGCAATGAGTAATGCTTATGAAGAACTTTCAAGTGTTGCTCAGTTAGGTGAGGCTGCAGGTAATCAAGCAGGAGTTGGTTGGATTATATTAAGACTACCTTATGTTGCAGTTGTGATAGGACTAATTGCAATAGTCCTCGCCTTTGCAGGAACCCCTGGAGTTGGAGGAGGAGGAACATTAATCCAATGAAAAAACTATTCTTAATGTTGTTCTTAGCATTTTTATTAGTTGGAACCGTATCTGCATTTGAATTTGATAATGTAAAAGATTATGATCCAGTTACAAAAGAAGTAACAATTACTAATGCTTATGGGCTAGGTGCAGAAATTGGTAAAGCAAGATTGAATACTCCTCTTAATGTTTTAGTACCAAGAGGTTATCAAAAAGTTGCAGAGTTTGATTTATGGGCTTATCAAGATTACAATGATGCTTTAAAACAATTTACATTTACAGATTTTAACAATGGAAAGGAAAAGATTAATAGAGATTATGATTTAAAATATAAAACTTATGAAGATGTTGAAGTAGAAGATTATAATCAAACTTGTAATGTTTTAAATGGAGAAGTTATATGTGAGAGTTTTTTAATTGGAACACACACAGAGCAAAAAGAAAAATGGATTAAAATTACTCCATCAGATTTAAAGAAGAATGATTTTTTGACTATTGGTGTATTCACAGAAGTTCAAGAAGGAGATTATGTTGATTGGATTCCAACTATCTATGGTGTTAAAATTGGGGAGTGGGCAACATGGACAGAAGATTTAACAGTAGGACTTGTAAATTATCTGAAGTTAGATAATAATAATTTTACAGATTCCATAAATTCTGTTAGTGGTACTAATGGGGGAACAGTTAATACTACTGGAATAATTAAAGATGGTAGAAATTTTGTTGGTGGAGAAAGTGATTATATTAATTATGGAGATAATTTTGATGTAACAGGAGATTATTTAACAATTAATGTTTGGGTTTATCCTACTGCTACTGACGCAAAAATTATAGGTAAAGATATTTCTGGACAAAGATCTTATAGTTTAGGTATTTCTGGAACAAATGGAATAGATTTTGAAATTGGGGGTGGATCAGGAGGTAATGAAGGTTCAGTACCAACAGGGGAATGGAGTATGATTACAGCTATATTTGATAATACAGATGTAGGAAATGAGTTACAGTTTTGGATTAATGGAACTAATGTTGCAAATGATACTTCTACTGGTACACTTGTAGATGCTGGTGCAGATTTTAGATTAGGACAGAGAACTACTGTTGGCTCTGAAAAATATTATAGTGGAGTTATAGATGAGGTTAGTATGTGGAACAGAAGATTATTAGATAGTGAAATAACACAACTTTATAATAGTGGAAGTGGAATAACCTATACAATACCAGTAGTAGATAATGCACCAAATATAACTGGTGAACTTCCAGTAAACAATACAGTTTATACAGATACAACAACAATTAAATTTAATGCAACAGTAAGTGATGATATTAATTTGGTTAATGTAAGCTTAATAATTGATGGAGTAATAGATCAAACAAATTCAAGTGGAATCAATAATAGCCTATATGAATTTACAAAGTCTTTTAGTATTGGGATTCATAACTGGAGTATTATTGCTTGGGATGACTTTACTCAGAGTACTCAAACAGATACAAAATATATAAACATCACCATAGCAAATCCAGTTATTAGTAATCCCTTACCTGTAAATAATACTGTTTACACAGATACAACAACAATTAAGTTTAATGCAACAATTTATGATAGTACCAGTTTAGTTAATGTAAGTTTATATGTAGATGGAGTAATAGATCAAACAAATTCAAGTGGAATCAATAATAGCCTATATGAATTTACAAAGTCTTTTAGTATTGGGATTCATAACTGGAGTATTATTGCATTTAACTCTTTTGGATTAAGTACCCAAACAGATACAACATATTTTAATATTTCAATTTCAACTCCAACAGTAACTTTACAAAGTCCTGCAGATATTTCAACATCAGGAATATTTAATCAGAACTTAATTGCTTATATTGAAAGTACTTTAACAATAGCAAATGTAAGTTTATATATTGATGGAAGTTTAAATGAAACAGATACAACTGGGAACAATGCAACTAACTATACTTTCAATAAGGATTTAGTTGAGGGTGCACACACTTGGTATGTTAAAAGTTGTAATATTTTGGGATTCTGTGCAGATAGTTCTACTTGGAGTATTACTATTGATACAACTCCTTTTATTGAGTTTATAGGATCAACTCCAGCTAATGGAACATTACAGGCATTAGATTATATTACGGCAGAAATAAATCTAACAGAAACATATTTTAAGAATTTAACAATCTCTTTATATAATTCAGTAGGAATTGTTGATAGTATAACCTTCACAAATAGTTCAAGAGGATATACCTTTACTGGATTAACCACTGGAGATTATTATTTGAATGCAACAGTGAATACAAATACCTCAAAATATAATGTTACTGAAACAAGAACTATTGGAATTGATGTTTCTGCACCAAAAATAAGTATTACCGCACCAATTGGTGAACAGGGATACGTTCAAAACGGAACAAACATTACTGTTAATCTTTCCATTATAGATTCAAGTTTAGATTCTTGTTGGTACACATATTACACAAAATATACTCCTCCAGCACCTCCTGCTCCAGGATCTTTTTCTATAGGATCAGAAAGTTTTAATTGTTCAGAGGCAATTAGTTTTAATACTACTAACTTTATTCCGGAAATAAGGTTTAGATTATTAAAGATTTACACTAATGATACTTTAGGTAATGAAAACTCAACAACATTTTATTTTAATCCAAGATTGTTTGAGAGAGGAAGAACTTATGATACTCCAACTATTGAAACTTCCACAGAAACTTTTACCATTGATACCGATTATAATAGTAGTAAATATTCTGTTATAACAGGAAGTTTAGTTTATGATGGAACTTCTTACTCTGCAAGTAAAACTGGTACTGGAGATAACTTAATCTTTTCCAAAACATTAGAGATTCCAAATGTAGATGCAGATGTAAATAACACATTCTACTGGAATTTTGGTTTAACTAACTCTACTGGAACTTATTATGTAAACGCAACTTCTTCAACTCAACTAGTGGAAGTAATTAATATGAGTTTGTGTGGAGATCCTCACACAGTTCCATTTATTAACTTCACTGCTTATGATGAAACAACTCTGGAAATATTAAATGTAAGTTTTGTTGCGACATTTGGATACTCGAGTTCAACATCAAGTTCAATTAATAATAGTTTTAGTTATTCAGATACTGCAGAAACAACTTCTGAATTTGATTTTTGTATTGATCCTTCAACTAAATCATACAACTTAAATACAGTTATTTCAATTGGTGCGGCTGGATATGTTAGTAAATTCTATAATTGGCAAGATCTAACTGTTACTAACACCACAACAAATAAAGATTTGTATTTATTAAGTTCAATAAATTCAACCTCGTTTATAGTAAAGGTTTTAGATTATGGTGCAGAACCGGTTGTAGGTGCACAAGTTAATGTTCAATTTTATAGTGTTTCAACAGGGCAGTGGTTAACTTCGGAAATTGTAACAACAAGTTATACTGGTACAGCAATTGCACATTTATATTCAGAAGATGTTAACTACAGATTTGTTGTTTATCAAAATGGAGTTAATATTTATACCTCAAGTTCAACAGTAATAATTTGTGAAGAAGCCCCTTGTACTGTTACATTAATTATTCCAGGAGATATTGGAACAGGAGATTATCTCCCTGGAGATGTTGATACAGAATTAACATATACTCAAGCAACAAATGTTTACACATATACTTATTCAGATAGTTCAAGTCTCTTCAGTGATGCAGAGTTAACCGTATACAGATTTGATAGTTCTAATGTTTCTGGAAATTATGAAATATGTTCAGAAACTTCAACCTCATCTAGTGCGGTTTTAACTTGTGATATTTCTTCTTACCCTAATGGAACTTATGTTGGAAAGGGATATATAACTAGAACAGATAGTGGAGAACATTTAATGGAAATATTGTACTCTTATGTTGGGGATACTATTTACAACAGAATAGGAATTGAGGGAGTTCTTTGGGCCTTCTTCCTATTCATAGGAATAGTTATGGTTGGAGTTGCTAATCCTGGAATGGGAATCTTAATGGGAATACTCGGAATAGTTTTCCTTAATTTATTAAACATAGTCTCAATTGGAATAACCGCAGTAGTTTCTGTAATTGCTATTGGAGTAATCTTATTGATTCAGATAAAAAAATGAAATTAAATAAATATATCTCACAAAAGAAAGGAAGAGTTATTCTTAGAGATATAGTTCTTATAACTTTAATACTAAGTGCAGTTCTTGTTTTTGCATCAACCTTTGTAACACAGATGGCTAATAATTATGGTTTAACAAACATGAGTGATGAATATGGTTTAGCTTCAATTTCTATGAGTACAACAAGCGGATTGTTTAATACAACTGCTGGAAACATTACAGATGCTTCTGGTAAATTACAGGCTGCAGGAGAATCAAAAGGATTGTGGGGATTAGTTGCAGGATTTAGTGAAGTAACAGTAACTATTATTAAAGTATTCTTAACAGCACCAAATCAAGTAGGAAATTTAGTTAAGGGAATTCTTCAAGACTATGGAGTTGCACCAGCATTAACTGCTGGAATACAAATATTTATCACAATGATTTTGTGGGCAATAGTAATTTTCTCGGTTCTAACAGCATTTAGGGCGGGATCGGAGATATAAAATGGTATATTCAACAGAAAATGTAACTGGAACGGTAGGATTTATTCAGTGGGTAAACCAAGCTGCAACCCTTGATGGAACAGGAATATTATTCCCAGGAATAATTATGGCTGTGTTTTTCATTATGGCAGTAAGAATGTTGGCTGCTCCAGAAAATACTCCTGGAAAATCTATTGCAGCAAGTGCATTTGTAGCAATGGTTCTTTCAGTATTTGCAAGAGTATTAGAATTAGTATCAACAGGATACATGACAATCTGGATAACAGCAACTGCGTTTTGTGCGGTTTGGTTATACATTGAGAACAGGAACTAAATTCAATAGGTATTTAAATATTAAAATAGTAATAACAAAATGAACAAAAAATTCTTATCTCTCACAACAGGAATATTTATCTTTACTTTACTTTTTCTTAGTTTTATCTCAGCAGTTTGGTATAATCCACTTACTTGGTTTAGTCAAGAAGCTGAAACAATACCGATAGATACAATTTTTCAAATAGAACCTTTAGAACAATCTTGGATTGTTTTAGACGCAACTGGAGAATACAATAATTATATTGCAAATTCAAGTGATAAGAAAACACATCTTGGTTGGTATTTAAAAGATGGAATTGACCCTTTAACAGCAGATACTACAGACAAATTTCTTTATGATTGTGATGGAACTAAAATATTAGATGACAAAAATAAGCCTATTATATTAAAATATGAAACAAACAAAATTCCAAATACAAATGAACCAGATGGAATGTCAAATGGTTACTTTATAAGACTAACAGATGCTTCATTAATTAATATTGATTCTTGTATTCAATTAAGTCCTACTATTGTTTATCAAAACATATCTCAAGTAATTTTTACTAAAGATAATTTACAAATTAATAATACTTTAAAAAAATGGAACGAAGAAGAATTTGTAATATCTCCAGAAGATATATGGATAGAAACACCAAACAATAAAACTTTTAAGTTTGGAGCTAACGACACAATAGCAAAAGAAGATACACAGTACCAATATCTATGGAATTCAAATAAACCAATTAAGTATGAGGTAGCTGGGAATTATTATTATTTTGATGAAGAATATACTGGAGAAAATCACTTAGTTAAATTCTATGAAAGAAATAAATTAAACTTATATGATATTTGTACAAACATAATCTTAACTAATGAAACAGATAATTCAAGTATTATTAAATATCCTAACTGTTCTTATGAATTAAAAGATTACACTCACTTAGAAGAAAGAAGTTTAGATTACGAGATTACAATCTGTGATGAGTATCAAAACATTACTTACCAAAGATGTATTGATTGGGATGAGTTTGATTGTATTCAAAATGAATCTTACCAAGTAGAAGAATGTACTTCTTCTCACGAAGAAACAAGAACAGATTACTGGAATGAAACTATGTTTGATTATTCAGAATTAAAAGTTAATTTCACTGGTTTTTATAATTCAACAAGTGATATGGTTTTTATCGACCCAGTGATTTCTTATACAAATGTTACAAGTACTCAAACTTATAATGAACAAGTTCAAACTGAGGCAGAGTTTTCCCACTTAAACATAAACGACACCTCATTAGTAGGCTACTGGTCATTTGATGAAAACGCAAGAGACTTAACAACCAACGATAACGACGGAACATTAACAGGAAATGCTTTTATTAATTCAACTGGTGGACAATATGGGGGAGGATTACAGTTGGATGGGAGTGGGGATTATGTGACAATTGGAGGTCTGGCAGATATGACTTCAGTTACCTATGCAACGTGGGTTTACTCAAATTCTTCTTATGATTCTTCTATTGAAACCTTTAGAGGGATTATTGGGAACAATGGTTTAAATGCAGGAGATTCTTTTTTAAGAAAAGCAACTAATGGTTATTATGGAGATTTTGATTCTAGCAAATGGACACGGTCAACGATTGTAGCTGGTACATCGTGTACATTTCAGTCAGCTAGTACCATTCCACCACGATTCCGTCTAAATAAAAACGCTAACCTTGACTTTACTGGTGTTGCTTCTGCGTCTTTCGGTATTAATTCATCTCTTTTTGATAACCTAATGCCTGAGGGTGCTGAAACTCTGATTAATTATTCTTACAGTTTCGATTGGACTTGGAGCACTAATGGAGATAACAGTAAATTCACATTCCAGAACATTGGCACTGCTGGTAGTGCTCCCACTACTTTCAATACTGAATCTACATCAGCTGGCACTTTCTCTTTCAACTCCGCTGGCTTGGATATTGTCACTCCTACTAGTTTGGGTTTTAGAGTTAACTCATCTCAACATGTCGGTACTGGAATAGCTTATGTTTCTAACTTCATATTTAATGCTTACTTTAATGATTCATCTAGTCAGATATATTATGTTGAGTATGGTGGGGGACATTATGATTTTGGTCTTCATAATGTTATAGCTGTTAATTCTGAAACTGTATCACAAGATGGTTGGCATTTTGTAGTAGGAACTTATAATGGAAATACTGGAGAAGCAAAATTGTATCTTGATGAAAGTGTGGTTGACTCAGATACTTGGACAACTGGTTTAACAATAGTTTCTCCCGACTGGATTGGTCAAGAATTTAATGCAAATAGGGGATGGAACGGTTCAATAGACGAAGTAATGATTTTCAACAGAGCATTAAACTCAACAGAAATCTCAGAAATATACAACTCAACATATTCAAGATTCTACCCAGAAGGTAATCAAACATTCTCATTTGAAAATATAACAAGTGGTTACAACAGAGTTAATCTAACAGCAGAAGCAGAAGCATTAAATGGTTCAAGTTTAAATGCAACAATTTGGGAAGCTGATGTTGATGCTAATAGTGGTTATATAGATAATAATACAGGATTTAGTGAAACTGGTTTAGTTGGTTATTGGCATGGAGATGGAAATGCTTTAGACTATTCAGGTAATGGGAATGATGGAACATTCGCTGGAGATGCTAATGCAAATGCTGAAGGTGTGTTTAATAATAGTTTTAGTTTTGATGGAACGGGGGATTATGTTAGTATTAATAATTTTGGAACAATTGGTCTTTCTGCTACAAGTTATACAAAGACAGTTTCTATTTGGACTAAAGGAAGTGGATTAGCTGTTAGTACTCCTAGACTAACAAATAGTATAGGAGACGCATCTATCTCAGTTTTACCCAATGGAAGTGTTTCATATAGAGTACAATCACAAGGTTATTCATCTCCTTTTAGTTTTGTGATTCAATCAAATTTAGGTGCTTCAACAACTGATTGGAATAATTACATTGTTATTATTAATATGCCTGCAACAACAACTATCGGATGGTATAATACAAGTATTATTTTCTCTGTTAATGGAGTTTATGAAGAAAGAAATTTTTCTTACTATAAAGATTCTGTTTCTATTGGGAATTTTTTAGAATTTGATATTGGTAGGCATAGAAACTCTGGTTGGGGTTCAACTTACTTTACTGGTCAAATAGACGAAGTAATGATATTCAACCGTTCTTTATCAGCAACAGAAATTAAATCACTTTACATAACAGGAAGCACAGACCATAGAAATGATGGTGTTGGTGTTAATTGGACAACAACAGATGGAACACAACCACTAGGAGTTTTAAACTCAACACATTTGCAATATCCTAATTATACAATTCAAACAGATTCAAACTATTTACTTCCAGAGTTTAGACTTGATAGTGGAGAGTATTATTTTTATTCACCTATCTTGAAATCTTTATTGTTAGAAACATGGAATTTTGATGGAGAAGACACAACCCCACCAACTTTAACAGTATCAAATATAACAGAAGACAACGAAACAGCAATATCAGCAGACTTCAATGCGACTGATGCAAGTGGAATAGATTATTGGTGGATTAATGACACAACAAATTTTAAAATAGACCAAACAGGACAATTTGAAAATAACACTTTACTTAATGCAGGAATATACTCTGTTAACATTAGTGTTAATGATACTGTTGGGAATGTTGCTTGGGAAGTTATTAAGGTTAATTTAACAGAAGTAGCTGGAGGAGATGCTGAAGCTCCTGTTTTCACAACAATTCCTGCAGATGATTCAATAACTTATGGAGAAAATTGGACAGGTGTAAACTTTGATGCAACAGATAATATAGCAATAGATGTTTATTTCATAAACGATACAACCAATTTTAATATTAACTCAACAGGATATTTAGACGATGTAAACATTTTAGGAGCAGGAACTTACTCAATTAATGTAAGTGTAAATGACACTTCAGGAAACATAAACTCAACAATATATACTCTAACTGTTAATAAGGCAACACCAACACTAAACTATTATTTAAATGGAGTTACAGATAATGTTTCAATAAATTATCCAAATACAATAAATGCAAGTGGATATGCTAATGTGGGAACTCTTGGTATGTGGAGAAATGGAACAGATGTTTTAAGTGAAAATAACTTAGATATTTCATTAGGAGCTAATTATTATCAATATGAATTTAATATAACTGGAAATGAAAATTATACTGATGTTTCCAGTGTTTATCTTTATGCAGAAGTTAATCAATCAAATAGTAATTGCGATGTTTTATTTAATGAAACAAGTCCTTTGAATTATGGAAATTCATTTAAAGTATATTCAAATTGTGATAGTGGATTTCAATTATTTAGAAATGGAAGTGAAATAATAAATAATTCAGAACAGTCTTTAGATGCTGGAAGTTGGAACTTTACAGTCACAAGAAATGATACAATTAATTATACAAATATTTATGACGAAGAATTATTTACTATTAATAAATTAGCAAATCCATTAACATTAACAATAACTCCTTCAGCAACCGAAACATATGGAACTGAAACAACAGCAACTTGTTCAGCAGATAATGGCTCTCCTAATTTATTTAGAAATGATTCATCAGTAAGCAATCCAGATGTTCAAACATTAGGAGCAGGAACTTATAATTATACTTGTAATATTTCGGAAAGCACAAATTACTTGGCAAACTCAACAAGTCAGCTATTAACAATAAGTAAAGCAACCACTGGGCTTACTTTAGATGTTACAAACGTAACTTATCCAGTGAATGGAATAATAAATGCTTCAGAGTCTAATACTGGAGACGGAGATTTAACTTATAACCTTTATATTAATGGAGTTTTAGAAACTTCTGGGAGCGATATTGATTTAGAAAAAGATTTAGCAGTTGGAGTTTATAGTATTGAATATAACACAACTGGTGGGGCTAACTGGACAAGTTCATCAACTATTAAAGAGCTTGAAATTTATGCAAATACAGGAAATTGTAATGTTACTTTAAATGTAACAAGTCCAATAACTTATGGAGAAAATGTTTTAGTTACAACAGACTGTTCAAGTGGATATACTCTTAATTTAAATGAGTCATCTATTTCAAATAATTCTATCCATGACTTGGGAGCAGGAACTTGGAATTTTAGTGTTCAAAGAACAGACACAGTAAATTACTCAAATGTTTATGACGAAGAACTTTTAACAATTAATCAGGCAACACCTACAGGAAGTTTAACTGGAACAACTCCAATAATTTATGGAACAACAGGAGATGTAGAAGGAACAGAATCTAATACTGGAGACGGAGACCTGACTTACAAATTATACAGAAATGGAGTGGAAGTAAGCAATCCAGACAATTCTGTTTTAGCTGTTGGAACTTATAATTATGTTTATAATACAACTGGAGGAGAAAATTATACTGCAAATTTAAGTTTAGATACATTTGAGTTGGTTGTTAATCAAGCAAATGCACAATGCTCTGTTTTATTTAATGAAACTTCTCCTTTGGAATATCCTAATAGTTTCTTGGTTTGGCACACCTGTGAACCGACTGCAACACTTTATAGAAATGGAACAATCATAACAAATAATACGGAACAATCATTAGAAATAGGAACTTGGAACTTTACAGTAATAGCTGATGATACAACTAACTATACCAACACAACAGATGAAGAACTATTTACTATAAATCCTATTCCAACACCATTAAATGTTCCAACAACAATTACTACAATAACAGGAACTCTTGATGATGGAAATGTAACAAGCACTCAAGTATATGGAGAAGGACAAACATATAATATAAGTGAAGTAACTGGAACACCTGGTTTCTTAATTGAAATGAACTTTACAAACTTCACAACATTTGATAGTTTATTATTAGTATATAATTATGATGGCAATATTGGACATAATGTAGATGTAGAAGCATGGAATGGAACAGATTGGAAAGTAATAGAAGAATTTGTTGGAACAACAGGTTTTGTAAATCATTCAATAGGAATGTTAAATGATACAGAACTAAATATCGGAGGAAATATAAGTATAAGATTAAACCATATTTCACCTGGAAATGTAAACCATGATTTCTATTTAGACTATGCACTACTGCAAGTTTTAAATGATACAACTCCACCATACTTTACAACAATACCTGCAAATGATACAATAACTTATGGAAATAACTGGACAGGAGTAGATTTTGATGCAACTGACGATGAACAAACCTTTGCGCATTATTCAGTTAATGATTCAAAATTTACAATAAACTCAACAGGTTATTTAGATGAAGTTTCCATACTTCCAGCAGGAACATACAATTTAAACATAACCATAAATAATACTTTCGGATTAGAAAATAGTACAGTTTACAAATTAACAGTAAATAAGATAACCTCAACTTGTACAGTTGTAGATGGTTCAGTAACTTATCCAACACCAGTAAGTGTAAGTGGAAGTTGTACTAATCCAGAAACAAGTTCTCAATTATTTGTAGATGATGTTTTAATCTCAAGTCCATTTGAAGAAATACTCGGAGTAGATACTTATACATTCAAAGTAAATGTTTCAGCAACAGAAAACTATACAAGTGCAAGTGATGATAAGATAGTAACAGTAAGTCAAGGGAACCCAGTGAGTTATATGTCAATTAATAATAATAATTCAAATGATTGGAGTTATGATAGCGATGTAACTTTAATTATTTCAGGTAATGAAACAACAACTGGAGATGGAGATTTAACCTATAACTTATTTATTAAAGGAGTAGGGGTAACTAATCCAAATGAATACTCATTTATGTCTTCATCTAATCTAATAACATTTAATACAACTGGTGGACAAAATTGGAGTTATGGACAAATTACTCAAACTTTAACTATTGGAGCAGTTGTAACTCCAACAGTATCAACACCTGTTTGTAGATATAAGAAACTAATGTATTATAATCCTGATCTTGCTTGGATAAAACAGGAGGGGTGTATTTAAACCTTTTCATAAGGTTTATTAATAACTAATGGTAACAAATTATATGAAACATTCAGTAAAGTACTGGAGCTTGTTAATAGTAATAACTTTCTTATTTATAATGCCTTTAACTTCTGCCTATGTGGAATCTTATGGGATTGTTAAGAAGGATGAATGTATCACCTGGACTCAGAAATATTCTAATGCAACATTTACAAATTTTACTTCTGTTACTTACCCCAATCAAACAAAAGTTATTTTTTCTCCACAAATAGCAGCAAGTAAAACAGGGAGTGAGTATTATTATGAAGCATGTAATTGGTCTTCTATCTCTGGAGTCTATGAGGTATGTGGAACGACGGATGTTGATGGAGTTGATACTGACTTTTGTATTGATTATGATGTAACACAAACTGGAGATCCAACTCCTGATGGAATGCCAACACTTCAAGCAATGATTATCTTTATAATATTTGGAATAGCTTCTTTCATGCTGTACTTATCAATGCAATTCAATGAGGCCGGACCAAAGATCTTCTTCTTCTTAACATCATTTGTATTTATTATGGCAACAATTATGACTATCTGGCAAGTCTCTTATGCTTATAATGTTGCTGATGGTTTAACTACTTCTACTACTGTTCTTATGTATGCTTTCGGAATGATCCTTCTATTGGTATTCTTTTACATAATGATTAGACAGACTGTGGTAATCCTAGATATGTTCAAATTCAAGAGAGGATTATCTTGGGGTGCTGGAGTTACAGGTTATAAAAGCAATAACTTCATGCAGTAAGGATAGAAAAATTAAGAATGGTTACTGACAACTCACAAACAAAAAGAATAAATATCAAACTTATAGGAATGATTTCTGAACTTCAGGAACAGATACAAAAGAAGTTACAGGAAGTAACACCTAACAAAGAAGTTTCTTTCGCAGACGCAAGTTTAGAACTGTATCACAGGGTGATGAATGCTGGTGGATTGAAAAAGGTGTAACACTCTGTTTAATTGGTATATAAACAAAACTTTTCTTTGAATAATAACTTAAGTCCTTTCAGGACATTCATATATAACTGAAAGGAGGTTTAAACAAATGAGAAAATTATTAGAAAAAAAAGGTATGACGCTGGGCGATATGTACCCTGCTGTTCTAACAATTGTTTTAATTGGTGTTGTTCTTGGTGTAGGATTATATATCCTTGCTAACTTTTCAAGCCAATTATCTAGTTCTTCAGACGCACAAACTGCAGTTAACACAACTATCAGTGGATTAGGCGACTTTGCAGACTGGATCGCAATAATTGTTGTAGTAATTGCAGCTGCTATTGTACTTGGTGTTGTATTGTCTTCATTCGGTGGAAGACAAGCTGGAATTTAATATCTCTGAGACAAAATGAGGCAACTTACTAAAAAAAAGGGAATGTCTCTCGGAGATATGTATCCAGCAACATTAGCAATTATTTTTGTTGGTATACTTCTCGGAGTAGGAATCTATGTTCTTTACACATTCCAAAATAGTGTAGAGACAAATTACTCAACCACACAAGGGTTGGTTAATACTACAACTGGAAGTACAACATTAACAAACGCTGCATTAGCAAACTTTAATCTCTCTTCAATTACCACTGTTGTTTTCAACAATGGTACGGCAACCTCAACAAATTACACTGCAACAAATGCAGGAGTAATTACTTGGGGTTTCCAGATAAGTGCAGATCAAAGTTCAAAGGTTAATGTAACATACGCTTATACGTATAATGCTGCTAACTCCCCAGAAGAGGCTATCACTACTACCATAAATGGTTTGGGTGATTTCGCTGACTGGATAGCAATAATTGTAGTGGTAATCGCTGCGGCTATTGTATTAGGAGTTGTGCTGTCTTCTTTCGGTAGAAGAAGAAACGCAATTTAATTTGTTATTAAGGGGGCCTTCGGGCCTCCACTTATATTCACCCATAAAACACTCACGTTCAAAAACCTGGAGAGAACCTAATCGGCACTCCAGGTTATTGCTCGTATCACATCATAATGAAAGAACCAACACTACAAGAACTTGCAAAAAGAATGAGGAAACTTGCAAAAGAAGGAAAAGTTTCACATTTGAAGGCAAATGTTAGATGCAGATCCGTTAAACTGAAGTATTAAGAGTTACTTTAATAAAGGTAACCTTAGTGAACAAAATAAAGTAAAGGTTTAGTATTAAATAAAATGGCCTGTTTAGAAAGAAGAGCAACAAAAAAGTGGAAGATGAAAGAAAATAAGAAATATCCGTATAAAAGAATGAAAGGAGGGAAAAAAATACAATGGGATTTAAAATAAAAGATAAAAAACTTTACTGTAAATATAAAGTACCAGGACAGAGGAAATCATTAACAGAACAAACTAATGAAACTGTTGCTTATATGAAAAAGAAAGTTAGAGAAGTAAAATGACTGCGAAATATAAGTATAAAAGGATAAGGGTTAGAATAAAACCAACAAAGAAAAGGCCATTAGTAGAAAAATGGGAAGATGCAAATGAAATTAAGAAACTTAATCCTGCATATAAAAATATGCCTTTGAAAGGATCACCTAAATATAAGCCAAAAGTAAAAAAGAAATTCTCTGGAAAGAAGTTTCTAAACGCAATTGGTAATCCATATTCTGTGAAACTCTAATTCTGTTTTAGTTATACAGAAACTCCTCTCCACCCCACCATTCTGGGGGGGAGCACTTTTTCTTTAGATTAATTGGTCCAGAAAACTCTAACACTCACATTAACATTCTTACCATATCTTTCTTGTTTTTCTGTTGGTGTTAGTTCTCTACAAAATAATTCTTCTGTAACATCTTTCATTAAAGATCTTATTGATCTATTGATAGAATTTAAACCGATTCCTAAGAAGTCTTCTAACTCTTTTGTAGTAACCTCCGGATGTTTTTTTATCGCCTTAATCACCTCTCCTTTTCCCATATCTAGCCTAGCCCCTCAAGAAAATTAATCCCTTCACCTTTAATTATTGTTGTTGAGTTGGCAATTAAAACCTCTCCAGTTTTTATGTTTGTACATCTACAGATACTATTAGTTTTATCTGCAGCATAAGTAAGAGGATGTTGTGCCAACTCTTGCCCATAAATTATAATAAAAAAAATTAATAAAGCTAGTAAAAAAACTGCAATCAACTGAACAACTAATCCATACTTATATTTAAACTTCGCAAACTCCGAAGCCTTCAAATACTTCTCGTAACTTGGTTGTTCAAATTGATTTGCCATTATTCTGCTAAACTTAAAATCTTCTTAAGCATAAAGTTATTTTCTATTACCAAATTGTTAATATCTTCTTGTGATATTGACTTTGGAACATACATAACTTTATCTTCTTCTTGTTCAACTTCCTTCTCTTCCACTTCTTCAACCTTTGGTTCTGGTTGAGGTTTAGGTTGTTCTACTTCTACAGGTTTTGGTGTCTCCTGTCTCTGTTGAACAAAATCTTCTCTAGGTGGTGCAGTTGGCATTGAACTAACTTTTTTATTAAAAATACCCATTTTCTACTCCTTTTTTAATTCACTTCTGAACTAAGTTCAGATTCTTCATAGATAGTTTCAGGTTCTTCATCTTCAACAATTTCTACTGCTGAATCTTCCTGGTTAACTATTCCTGATAATTTTTCTTCTATTAGGAAAACTCTTTCACCCATTCTTCTTCCATGTCTTATAGCATAAATTATTGAACATAGTAATGCTATAAAGGCTGAAAAGAGTAATCCCCAAGAAACAAATAAACTACTTGCCATTCTTTCTCCTATCTTTATTTAATTTTTTACCAAGAAATTTATCTTGATTATTCCAACCAAAATCTATAGTTGGTGCTAATATATCTTCACCTTTAACTTCTCTAATATTTTTGAATGATGGTTGTTTACGAGATTCAATTTCTTTCATCTCCTTTTTGTTTATTCCAAAATCTTGAATGGTTCTTTTTCTCTCTTCCTTAACCATCTTTTCTTTTGCAGCTAACAGGTATCCTTCTTCAACTGCCTGTTTAATTTTCTCTTTTAAATAAGCTCCTCTTCTAATTGGTTTAGTTTTATCTGAAACTAACTTCTGGAACTCTTTTCGATCTCTTGCCTCTTCTGAAAGTTCCTTCCACTTATTTGCCATTAACTTGAAAATATTTACCATCTTATTGATTTAAAGTAACATAAGTAAAAGATTTATGTTGTTTTAATGAGATCACTCCTTTCTGAATTAACTCTGGAACTACTTCTAATTTGAATTTGTAATAACCAACTCCTAGTTCTATAGCCATTTTTGTTAGGGCTAACTGGCCATCATTAATCTCTAAAATATCTACCACTTTTTTTTCTATATCCATTATACTATTAAATACTTTAATGTTTAAATACTTATTGGTTATTCAAACTCCTGTTTAGTCCACCACTTTAGGAAGGCATCTATTCTTTTACTTTGGTGTTCAAATCTTGAATCAACATCTTTCATCCAGTTGTACAAATATGAACCAGCCATTACAACTCCTCCAATCATACAGCCTAATATTGCTTGGGAAGGATCTTCCCAGATTACCATCCATCTAAGATATGAACTTGCAGCTATTACTAAACCAAAGATTCCTGTTACTATTGATACTTTACTTATTTTCATTCCTTTTCCTCCAATTTGATTAATTTAAAATAAACATTACTTGCTGGAAAGATATATGCAAAATGTTTTTCATAAAATCCTCTAGTGAAATTATTCCTATTTACAAACCAGTACATCCACTTAAATATTCCATCAAAATCAATATTGGAATTAACTTTAAAAATATCTTTAAAGCTATTCATTGAACCATGAGCGTAGGATCTTTTATGTTGGATATTTCCAAAGGCTTGGAAAGATGAAAAGTGTGGACAAAGTACTTCTAGTATTCCTCCAACTTTTAAAATTCTGTGTAACTCATAAATAACTTCTTCTGGAAAGTTTAAATGTTCCAAGCAAGATTGTAAAACAATTTCATCTACACTGTTATCCTTAAAAGGATAAGGGAAAATATTTAAGTTGTGAACAATATCAATTTCTTCACCTTTTACTATATCCACATTTAAATATCCTTCTCTTGTATCTTCTCCGCATCCTAAGTTTAATTTAATCTTCATTCTTCTCTCCCAGATAATGCGAACAATTCCTTTTT
>Ga0210003_1001038_pt1 | contig 24702 bp, 16 predicted proteins | sample LantaG_FD_182804 | JGI IMG/M metagenome (GOLD analysis project Ga0210003, IMG submission 182804) | Deep subsurface microbial communities from Baltic Sea to uncover new lineages of life (NeLLi) - Landsort_02402 metaG (SPAdes) (version 2) | ecosystem: Environmental > Aquatic > Marine > Oceanic >... | reverse complement strand
TTTTTTTGGATTGAGTTTTTTTTTCGTTTCTCTCTTTTCTCTTCTCGAAAAAAAAACGAAACTTCAAAGAAAAAAAGTGAAAAAAATGAAAAAACTCACCGCGCCGAGAACGAACGTGAAGTAAAGGCCCGTGATCCCGAACGACGACAGCGTCGCGCCCAGCACGCCGGCCTGGACGCGGTCGAGCACGGCCACGACCCGCGGGCCCGCGAGCGGATTGTTCGACCCTCTTTTTTTTCTCCCGTTGCTGTCTCCGTTTTCATCTTCTTCCTCGCTTTCGCCGCTTTCGCCGCCGCCACAGGGGGAGAGCCTCTCCGCGGCGGCGGCGCTGAGCGCGGAGCCGTCCTCGGCCACCACCTCGCACGAGAGCCTCCACCAAGAAGACGAGGAAGAGGAAGAAGTCTGCTCTCGAAGAAGCTGCTGCTGGAGCAAAGTGATGAGGTTTGAAGAGATCGTTTCTCCTCCTCCTCCTTCGCCGCCGCCGCCGTTGACAAAGATTTCCTCTTCCTCTCCCTCTCCCTCTCCTGCTCCTCTTTCGCTGCTCCCGCTGCTGCTGCTCAGCAGCTCCGCGTCGCACGCCACGGCGGCCCTGGCCAGCTCGGCCCCCTCGGCGTCCGCGGGGAAGCTCGACGAAGAAGAAGAAGGAGAAGGAGAGTCGCCGCCGCCGCCGCCGATGAAAGCGTCGCCGGGAGCCGCGACGCAGCTCGTGCCTCGCAGGTGCCAGAACAGCGGGAACAGGGCCCTTGTGCCTTGGTCACCGGGCACCAGCGAGCCGTTGATGAAGTTCGCGGCGCGGAGCCTGGCGACGCGCGGGGGGAGCTGGAGATTTGGGCTCTCTTCCCGGGAGAAGACGAAGAGAGAGTTCCACTTCTCTTTCTTCTTCTTTTCCCTCTTCTCCTTCTTCGAACCTCCACCTCGACCTCGACCCCGACCTCCTCCGCCGGCGCTCTCCTCGAGGACGGAGGCCAGCTCCGCCGCCGAGGCGCCCGAGAGCGCGACGGGGGCGGCCCCGGCGCACCGAGGGCCTCCGTGGGCGGAGGGCGCCGGCGCCGAGCGGTCGACCGTCCACGAGAAGACGAGGTGAGCCGCCGGCGGCGGCGGCGAAGAAGAAGCGGAAGAAGAAGCCGAGGAAGAAGAAGAAGAGGCGGAAGAAGAGGAGGTCGAGCTCGACTCGCGGAGGAGCGCGGCGGCGGCGGCCGCGGCCGGGGGGGAAGCCCTCCACCCGGCGTCGCTGTCCGCGCTCGCGCACGCGAGCCGCACCTGCTCCGGCGCGTAGCCCGCAGCCGCGAGCTGCGGCGGCAGGTCGGAGGCGGAGCGCGCGGCGGGCCCCACGGAGACCCGACCGGCGGCCGAGAAGAGGCGCACGCGGAGGAGCGACGAAGAGGTCGAAGGTTGAGGAGGGAGAGGAGGAGCTGGCCCCCCTCGAAAGCCTCCAAATCCAACTCCATTTCCACCTCCGACTCCACTCCCACTCGACGAGACGACGTCGACGGCGAAGGAGAACCCAACCACTGCGGGGGCCTGCCAGCTCGGGGAACCCGCTGAGAAAGCCAGCAACGGGACCCAAACAAGCAACAAGAGCCCGCTTGCGAGCGCAGCCCCCTGCACAAGTTTCGAGGTCCCCCTGCGCGCCTCCCCCAACCTTCGCCCTCGGTCCCTCGCCGCGCGCGCGCAGGCCGCGGCGTGCAGCGAGAACCCTATGTCGTCCAGCTTGAGCCAGTCCGCGAGCATCAGGGCGGTGGGCGTGACCGCCCAGTCGATCAGGCATCGTAGCTCAAACAGAAAAGGAACGGCGGCGGCGGCTCCCGCGGCGGCGCTGCCGAATCTGCCGACGCGGCTTCGATAAAAGGGGCTCGAGCGTCCCCCACCGCCGACGCGCGGGGCGGCGCGCGGGGGGTACCCCGACCGGAGCTGCGCCGCGGAGCAGCAGAGCGAGACGACCTCGATGGCGGAGAAGGCGCGGAGGTGCCAGCGGGCGGAGGCAGAAGGAGGCGAAGAAGAAGAAGGAGAGAAAAAAGAAGAAGAGGAGGAGGAGGAAGAAAGGCTAAACCCCCAAAATGCGGCCGAGACTGCGGAGCAGGCCGCGACCGCGTGCAGGGCCGTCAGCCAGAACTTGAGCGCGTTCGAGCCCAGCGCGTAGGCGACGCGGTCCGCCAGCGAGAAGGCGAAGAGCGCGAAGAGCGTGCCCAGGTAGGCCGGGGACAGAGCGCGGGAGCCAGCCGCTGCTGCCGCCGCCGCCGCTGCCGCCGCCGCCGCTGCCGCCGCGGCCGTCGCCGGGCTCGAAGACGACGACGACGACGACGAAGCGGCGACTTCCGCGGCGGAGCTGCCCACCGCCGAGCCGTAGAACAGCGCAGCGTACACCAGCGCCGCGGCGTCCACCGCGAAGGTCAGCGCGTAGAAGTCGGTCGGGGCGCGGGAGTGGGCGTGCGCCGCGGCGAGCGACCAGCGCGGCGTCGTCAGCAGCGGCGAGGAAGAGGGAGGAGATGAAGTCGACGACGACGAGAGCGAAAGCGCGGCGGTGACCTCTGCCGCAGGAGTGAGCGAGGGCAAGGGCGGCGCCCGAACTTTCGCTCGTTCCTCTTCTTCTCCTCCTCCTTCATCGTCGTCATCTTCGTCATCGTCGTCGAGAGAGCGAGGGATGACCTCGAACATCGCCGCGATGACCCCGGCGTTTGTCGTCGTCGTTGAAGAAGAGGAAGAGGAAGAAGAAGACAAGAGAGAAGGGAAAGAAGACTCGACGGCGAGCGCCCTTAAAGGCACGGCGGCAGCGACCGAGCTTCTCCTGCCCCTCCTCCCCATCCTTGCTCCGATCACGGCGCTGGTCACCCTCTCCTGCAGGTCCTGCGCCCCCTCTTCCGTGCAGAGGTACTCTCGCAGCGCCTCGACCTCGGCAGCGGAAGGAGAAGAAGAAGACGCTTTCCCCTTTTCGTCGCCTTTCGACGACGACGACGGAGCCGACGTCGACGACGAAGAAGGGACGAGCTCCAGCAGGACCCAGTGCAGCGGCCTCTCCGCGGCGGAGGTCGCCCTCCTGAAGAACGCGCGCATCTTCCTGACGGGCAGCGAGAAGCGCCTCGAGGTCGTTAAAGCGAAGCGGGAGGCGCGGAGGTAGAGCGCGTGGAAAGGGTGGAGGGAGAGCAGGTGCGCGGTTTCGGTCGAAGAAGGGAGCAGCGGGGCCCTTTCTCCTCTTCCTCCTCCTCCTCCGCTGCCCCTCGTCGTCCTCCTTCTCATCCCTCCCTCTTCGTGCTTCCTCCTCAGCTTCTTGGGAGGCGGCAGGGCGTGCGCGTGCGCCAGCACGGCGAGGTAGAGCAGGAAGGCCGGGGCTGCCCTCGCGGCCTTCGAGTGGAGGCCGAGCCTCGCTGCGAGGAAGCGGACGCGAGAAGCAGCGGCAGCGGAGTCGTCGTCGTTGCCGCTCCCGCTTCCACCTCCACTTCCGCTTCCACTTCCGCCGCTCCCACTCCCGCCTCCGCCGCCCTCGCACCCGAGCCTCACAGTCGCCAGCCAGAAGTACTGCGCCACCAGCAGCAGCTCCGAGGCGGCCAGCGTCGAGAACCAGAAGGCGCGCGAAGGGGTCTGCGCGATCAAGGCGTACCCCAGCAGGGCCGCGACGGCGAGCGCCCCGGCCGCGGAGACGTCGGAGACCCAGAGCAGAGCCAGCGCGGCGCAGGCGACGGGGCCCGAGCGGAGCTTGGAGGAGAAGTGCCTGAGGAAGACCAGGACGAGGTGCTGTTTTTTCGGGGAGGGAGAAGGAGGGGAAGAACGGAGCTGCTGCTGCGACCTCTGGCGCTGAGGGCCCGTGAGCAGCTGCCTCGAGAGCCCGAGCAGCCTTCCTCCTCCTCCTATTCCTCCTCCTCCTCCTCCTCCTCCTCCTCCTCCTCCTCCTCCTCCGCGGCGCGCCCGCTCGGCCCACCACACGGACACGCCCGAAGGGGGAGCAGCTGGAACCACCACAGAAGAACCATCCTTGGCGATCTGTTCTATCTCTTCTTCTTCTTCTTCCTCGTCGACGATCGGCGGCGCGTCTTCCAAGAGCCCCAAGTCGATCCCGAACCCGGCGCCGCTCCTGGTCACGCCCTTCTTCAGGCTCGCGACGCGCGCGGCCCTGGCCGCCGTGGCCCTGGCGTCCGCCAGAGCGCCCAGGGCCTGGGCTCGGGCCGCTGCCGCGCGGGACGTGGCCGCGGCGCGGGCCGCGGTGGCGCGGTCCCCGGCCGCAATCCTCGACGCGTCGCGCGCCGCGGCCGTCGAGGCCATGCGCTGATGCAAAGCCAACAACGCAAAAAGCGCCACGTCAGCACCTGCCCCGCCGGACCACGACAGCCCCTTGGTGGGGAACTTGAAGAGGCCCATGAGGTGCGGGAAGTCGCAGCGGGTTGTTGGCGATGGGGGAGGAGGTTGGGGTGGAGGCGGAGAAGAAGACAAGAGCTTCCCGCCGAACGACGACGACGACGAGGAAGAAGAAGGAAAAGAAAACAGGGAGAGCGCGTCCTCGAACGGCGCCTGGAAGAGCAGCTGCAGCGCCATCGCCGCGACGTTGAGCGTCGGGAGCCACGCGAGCTCCTCGGAGGGGGTCGTGAGAGTCATTGGTGGTGCTGCTGCTGCTGCTGCTGCTGCTGCTGCTGCTGCTGCTGTGGCGGCTCTGCTATTGGATGAAGCAGAAGAAGAGCGGCGGCGTTGTTGTCCTCCACCTCCTTCCTCTCCTTCCTCTTCGACTTCTGCCTCCACCTCTCCCTCCTCTTCCTCTTCCTCTTCCATCGCCCCCCGAGCGGCCTTCGCCCTGGCCCCCGCCCTAGTCCTGAACAGCAGCAGGGCGCTCGCCAAATAGGCGGCGTGAAGGGCGTCGTCCCTAGTGCAGCAGAGCGCGACGACGGCGACCAGCAGGCCGTCGCCGGCGCGGCGCAAGAAGAGGTAACGGAGTTTGTCCGCGAGCTTCCATTGGGTGTCGCGAGCCTCTGCCCTGAGCGGGGCGAAGAACGGAGGAAGCGGTGGTGGAGAGGCGGTGTTGGTTCGAGAAGAAGAAGACGACGAAGAAGGAACGGGAACGGCCGTGAGCCAACTCCGACCTTCTGCTGCTCCTCTCCCGCCGTTCTCCTCCGCTTTCTCCTTCTCGCGCTCCCAAGCGTCGGTCGCGCTCAGCATCGTGGCGGCGCCCGCCGCGACGGCCAGGGCCCAGAACCCGGACTCGGACACGTGGCCGAGGCCCAGCCAGTCCCTGAGGGCGGGAGGGACGAAGAGGCGGTTTCCGTCGCCGCCGTTCCCGCCGATTCCGTCGCCGAAAGAGTCGAAAAGCTGCTGCGCTGCAAACGACGCCGACGAAAGCGGCGGAGGCCCCCCGACGCGGACCAGCACCTCCAGGGCCAGCGCGCCCACGACGACGCCGCCGGCCACCCTCCGGGCCAGGGAACCGCTCCTGCCGCTGGCGGCGGCGACGGTTAAATAAAGCAGGCCGAGCGCCGTCGGCGCAGCGAACGCGGCGACGACGAGCGACGAGCGCGCGACCTCGGCGCCGACGAAGTCGCGCCACAGCGTCTCGAGGACGCGCGCGGCCCTGAGCCTGGCGTGCCTGGCCCGAGGGCTCGAGGCGGTGGTGTGCACCGCGGTGGCCGTGGCCTCCCAGGCGCGGAGGAGCGGCGAAGAAGGCGGAGGAGGCGGAGCTGTCGCTGTTGTCGTTGTTGTCGGAGAAGCAGGCTCTTCTTCTTCCTCTTCTTCCTCTTCCTCCGCTTCTCCTTCTCCGCCGCCCAAAGCAGAGAAAAACAGCAGGCAGGGCTTCTCCGGTGCCGCTGCCTCCCTCTCCCGCGCAGAGACTTCCCCCTCCCGCAGCCACCTCCTCGACTCCCTCCGCACCCCCACCGCCGCCGCCGCGACGGCAAACGGCAGCAGCAGAAGGGCCGGGGCCGAGTCTCCCTCTTCGCCGGAGGAGCCGGCCTCGGGGGGCAGCAGCCCCAGCCACGAAAGCCACTCGGACTTCCCGGAGCCGTGTCTCGAAGCTAAAACGAGCTCGCGGAGGTAAGGGACCTGCATCGCGTAGAGGCAGAGGGCCCACAAGGAGAGAGAAACTTGCGCGGCGACGGCCGCCGCCGCCGACGCTGCGACCCCGCGCGTCGTTGCCGCAAACGGGCCATTAAGCACCGCGGCCGCGACGGCGGCGCAGGCGGCGACGAGCGCGCCGATCGCCGAGGGAGGGCGCAGGATGATAACGATCGTCGTCGCCGTGGCTCCTGCTCCTCCGGCGGCAGCGCAGAAGACGGCGGCGGTCGCGAGCTTGCCCGAGTGGAGGATGGAAAAGCGGCGGAGAAAGGTCGAGAACGAGCTCCGTTCTTCCCTTTCTCCTTCCTCGTCGTCGTCGAACTTCACTTTGCTATCGGCCCAAGAGGAAACCCTCAAGAGAACCAACAGGGCCAGGGGACCGGCGAGGGCGCTCAAGAGCTGCAGAGAGGCCTGGAGCGGCTCCTCCCGCCAGCTCCTCCGCACGACGCGGAGGCCGACGGTCCTCTCCAAGAAGCGGAGCGCCCCCACCGGGAGGTATCGCTGCCTCTGCACGCTCGGTAACGCGATCGCGAGCTGCGCCAGCGCGTGCGAGACAGCCAGGGCCGTGACGCCCGCGTAGGCGGCTCGCCAGGCTCTCGAAGGGGGAGGAGAAGAATAATTCTTGAGAGGCGCGACGAGGAGCGCCGAGGCCGCCGCCGCGAGGTAGGAGAGCCCCAGCAGCGTCGGCCTCGTCTGATCTCCTCCTGTTCCCCCTGAGACGGCGAGGAAGTAGCAGGCGAGGGCCAGCAGGCTCGGCGTCGCGCGCGAGAGGCGGCGAGACAGGGAGATGGAGTTGGAGGTCGAGGAGGTCGAGGTCGGGAGCAGCGGGTGCGCCGAGGGCGACGCCGACGACGCCGACGCCGGATTCGACGCTGCCGGCGGAAGCATTGTTCCTCTCCTCCTCCGCCGCCGCTCGCCCTCCTCGAGCCGCTGCAGCAGCTCTCCTCCTCCTGGAGGCGGCGAGGCCATGGTTTCGAGAGGGTTCTTCAAGCTCTGAAGAGAACTGATGCGACCGAAGCGCGCGAACGTTCCGCTGCTCGCGGGAATGAGAACAGAGAGAGAGAGAATCGAAACCGATCTGTGTTGTGCCAAGGGCGTTGAGAGCTTTTTTCGTTCTTTTTCGTTTACAATTTTTTACTTCTTCCTTTCTCCCTCCTCTTCCGCGTGCTTGCGCGTCGCCTCGGCCAGCTCTTTGAAGCTCACCGTCGCCGAACCCCTCTCAGCTGCTTGGGGAGCTTTCACTCCCGCGGGAGGCGGGGCCCATCCGGTCAGATAAAAGATCTCAAACGTCGACTTGAAGACCTCTTTTCCTTTTTCCTTTTCTTTTCCTCCCTCCTCTTCTCCTTCCTCTCGCTGGACCTCTTCCCAGCAGATCCTCGCGAACGCGGCCCTCGCGGCCTCCACCACGCCCCTCCGCATCGGCCTCCCGTCCCTCCTTGTCACGGCGTTCGACTCCCCGAGGCCCCTCAGGTGCGAAACCGCCCCCTCGAAACTTTTGTATCGCACAACCAGCTCGTCGACGTCGGCGCCCGGGACCAGAAAACCGGCCCTCCCGAGTAGCCCCCCGGCGTCGCGCATCCTTATCATCGGCGACACGCGCGCCGAGACTCCCCCCGCGACTGTCATCTCCGCCGAAGCGAGCGCGCGGCGGAGCTCGTGAAGCGAGTCCCCGCCCGGGACGGCAGCCAGCAGCAGTCCGTCGGGCGCCAGCGAGCGGCGCAGGCGGGAGAGCAAGCCCGGGAGGTCGTTGATCCAGTGGAGCCCGCCGCAGGACAGAGCGACGTCAAAGCGTGAGGTCGGGAGCGCGTAGTCCTCCTCGTCGGCGTGGACGAGGCTGATGCGAGGGAGGAAAGGAGAAGAAGAAGAGGAGATGGAAGGGAAGAGGGTTTCTCTGTTTGACGTCGAAGGAGAAGCCTCCGCTCCGCTCTTCCTCCTCCCGATCTCCCTCGCCCTCTCCTCGAACAGGTCCAGCTTCGCCCTGCTCGACTCCACGACCGTGATCTCCTCGACGGAGGAACTCAGGCTAGAAGAAGAGGCCGCCAAGCTGTCCAAAACGGCGGGTTCTGCCCCCAGAAGTAGGACGCGCCGGAACTTGGAGGAGAGCCGAGGGGAGCAGTCCTCGAGCCTGTCGACGAGCCTCGACGCGACCTCCCGCACGAGGGGGTCGTCTTCGCCTTGCTTCCCCTCCTGCCTGCGGAGCCACGCCGCGCGGTCGCGGTGGGCGCGCTTGAGATCCCTGGAAGAGAAAGAGAGAGAGTGGGGGAGAAGAGGTTGAGTTTTTTTCTTCTCTCTCTCTCTCTCTGTAGACGGGGCATTTGAAAAAGCCGATTTCCACGTGGGAAGCCACCTCCGCGTCAGTCGAATCTCACCTGTCGAAGACCTGGGCTCCTTCCGGGACCCCGCCAAGGGAGCGAAGGTGGATTTGAAGGTGGGGCGTGGGAGCTAGCAGCAGCAGCAGCGGCGTTGATGACGATCTGTTGATGGCGATCGACGACTCCGAAGAAGGAGGCGTCGTCGTTGTCGTCTTCCAGCAGCTCCTGCCCTGCTGGCTCCTGTTCGGCTTCCAGCACGCTGCGGTGGCGGCCGTCCAGAGGCGGCGCCTCATGCTGCGCTCGCGGAGGGAGCGAGGAGAAGAGACTGTGGAACGCGAGGCGCCAGAAAGCTAAAAAAACGAAAAAAATATACAAAAACCCCGAGTTGTTTTTGGACATGTCCACATCTCTCTTCTTCGTCTCTCTCTCTCTTTCTATCTTCTCTCTTCGAAAACCAAGCAAGATGAACCTCCGCCTCGCTCATGCGGGCCACAGGCCCCTTCTCGCCCCTCATCGCGCCACCCAGGCGCGACCCCGAGCTCTCCCTCTCGTCGTCAGGGCAACAGCGTCCCCGAAAAACCACGCGGAGAGCGTCGCCAGGGCTTCGAAGGAGGGGACGACAGGCATCTCGGCATTGACTTCATCGCCGTCGCCGTCTCCATCTTCCGCGGCCGCGACAGGAGCGCCTCGTCTCCCGCTCACCACGGCGCTTTTCGTTCGAGCGTTACCAGGTACGCTCAGGGTTTGACAGTTTCTCTCGACCCCTGCATTTGATCGAATGAAAAAAGGCGGGTTCGAGACGCTGGCGCGGCGAGAAGAAAAAGCAAGGTTTCTTCGAATGAAATGACAAAAAAGAGCGAAGACGTCTTTTAAAGAGCGGCGACGTCGCGTCTCGTCGACTCAGCAAAAAAAAAAAAAAAAAAAAAAAAAAAAAAAAAAAAAGGAAAAAGAAAAAAACCTCACCCTCATCCCCTCTCTCTTCCTCTTCCTCTTCCTCTTCCCTCCTTCTCCTTTCCCCCCTCCAAAAAAAACAACACACAAAGGCATCCTCCGCTTCGCCCCCTCGCTCCTGATGCCCACCACCGCGGCCCTCGGAGTAGTAGGGGCCCTGCACGGAGCGGACGCGGTCCACGCGCTGCTCGACTTCTTGCCTCCGAGCTTGCTCGACGCCTTGCCGGCGGCGACCGAGGTCAAAAGCTTTTACGAAGCTCACGGCGCCGCGGTCGACGTGGGTTTGGACTCGGTCGCGTCGCTGGCCGCGGTCCTGTTCGCGTTCGTGGTGATGCCGCTGGGGGACCTGGTGTTTGGGCAGGAGCCGGAGGCGGAGTTGCCTCCTCCGAGCAGCAAGAGCAAGGCTTCTTCGCCGTCTTCGTCTTCGGCTTCTTCGTCTTCGTCTTTGTCTTCGTCTTCTTCCTCTCCTTTCGATTTCGAGCTCAACCCTTACCGAGGCTGGCTGTGGGCCTTCGCCTTCCTGCACCTCTCTGCCCTCGCGGCCGGAGCAGCGGCGGCACCAGGGATGCACCTCCTACCCTTGATCGGCGCAGCGCTGTCTCTGGGGACGTCGGGCGCCAACGCCTTCACCTGCGCGCACGAGCTCGGGCACTCTCGCCTGAGGCAGGAGCGGGCCCTGGCGGACCTCTTGCTCGCAGCCCAGTTGCTCCCTCACTGGCGCACGGCGCACGCGGCGCACCACAGGAACGTGGGCCTTCCCGGTGACCCGGAGACTGCCCTGCTCGGCGAAGGGTTCTGGGAGTTTCTTCCGCGCGCCGTGAGGGGGGGCTTCCGGGACGCGATGCGGAGCGACGCCGCTCGCTCCAGGGCCCGCGCAGCCAAGGAGGCCAGGGAGAAGAACGAGAACGGAGGAGGAGACGAATCTTCTTCTTTTGCTGCTCCTCTGTCTTCGTTTGACCTGCTGAGGCACTCGAACGTGCCCCGGTGGGCGGCGTCGGCCGCGGCCGCGGTCGCCGTCGCCGCGGCGCTCGGCAGCAGCAGCGGGGCCGGAGGTTTCGGCGGCGAAGGCGTCGGCGGCGGCGGCAGTGCCGCAGCTGCTGCTGCCGCCGCTGCCGCGCTCGCGCTCTTCGGCACCCAGGCGGCCTTCGCGGTGCTCTGGCTCGAGGCCGCGGAGTACATCGAGCATTTCGGGCTCTCGAGGTCGTCGCCGCTGGTAAGAAGAAGAAGGAGAAGAAGGAAGAAGAAGAAGACGAAAACTCGAAAAACTCGAAAAACTCACCCTTTTTTTCCCTCTCTCTTTCTCTACAACCAAACTTTTCAGGAAAAAGTCCAGCCCTTCCACAGCTGGAACGCCAACTTCGCGCTGACCAACGCCGTGACGTTCAGGCTGCAGCGGCACTCGGACCACCACGCGCACGGTAAGGAGGAGAGAGAGCGCGAGCGAGCTTCTTTTTGCTTTCCTCTCTCGAACAAACGAAAAAAGAACTCACTTTTTTTCCCCTTTCGATTTTTTTCCTCCCCATTCTCTCTCAACACTTCCAACACCACAGCCGAAAAGTCGTTCGAGACCCTCCGCGACGAGCCCGACGCGCCGCAGCTCCCCGCCTCCTACCCCGTGATGATGGTGACCGCCGTGGCCTTCCCGGCGCTGTTCCGCAGGGTCATGGAGCCGCGGGCGCTGGCAGAGCAGGCGAAGAACGAGGCGAGGAGGGGGAGGACGAAGTCAAAGAGGAAGGAGAGCGGCGGCGGCGAGAACGGCGGCGGCAGCGTTGTTGTTCGATGAGTTGAAACAAAAAAGAGTTTTCTTGGTTTCTTTTTTCCCTTTTTCTTAGTTTTACAATCCTTGAAGCGGCGTGAAGGGAGTGTTGCCGCGAAAAGGAGAGAGAGAAAGGAGAAAGGTTCTTTTCCCCCTTTTCTCTCTCGGAAAAAAAAGTCGAAAGAAAGTGTTTTTTTTTCCTTTGCTTTGACGAAGAAAAACAAAACTCTTCTTTTTCCTTTGCTTTGACGAAGAAAAACAAAACTCTTATTTTCCTTTTCATCGTTGCTGCTTGATTTTTGTTGGCTGTTCTACAAATAGTGAAATAACAAGGGCGTTCGTGCGTATATCTCTCTCTGTGTATCAATTGATAAAGAAAAAGAACAAGAACAAAAAAAAACGAAAAAAGAGAGGGAACCTGCTGCTACTTCTGTTTTAGAAAAAAAAAAACAAAAGGTTAAAAAAAGCGACTTCCTCCCTTTCTTTCCTTCATTTTCCGTTTCCTTTCCTACCACTGGTCGATCTCGTCGCGGAGGCTCGGCGGCTTCCTCGTGCCGCTCTTGCTCTTTGGCGGAGGAGGAGGACACGCGGAAACGACGGGGGCGAGCAGCAGGTTTTCGTCCGAGTCGAGAAGCACAAGGCCCGCCGCCTCTGCCGATTCTCCTTCGTCGTCTTCGTCTTCGTCTCCTTCCGAGTCTTCCTCTTCCTCGTCGTCGTCAAACTCGTCCTCCTCCTCCGAGTCCCACGAGTCCGAGATAACCTCGGACGACGCGGCGGCACGAGAACGCCCGCCAAAGATGCCGACGCCCTGGGAAGCAGCAGCAGCAGAAGAAGGAGCAGAGACGGCCGAAGAGGAAGAAGAAGAAGAAGAAGCGTCGGAGAAGGTTGCCGACGCGACCTCGAACAACCTCGCGCCCCGGAGCTCCGGATCGGCGGCCGCGACCGCCCGCAGGTGCGCGCTCCACTCGGCCGCGCCGGCCCTCGTCGGCATCCTCCAGTACTGCCGCCTGGCATTCGGTGCTGCTGCTGAAGCGAAACCCGTCGTCGTCGCCGTCGTCGTCATCGTCGTCGTCGCCGCCGACTCTTTCTCCTTGTTCTTCGTCGGGGGCGGCCTCAGCGAGACGACGCCGAAGAGCTCCTGCGCCACCGCGTAGATCCCCCCGCGCCGCTCCACGGCCCGCAGCAGGTCCCTGCGACCGGCGCGACGCATGTCCGTCTTGGTCGGCATCGTCCCGGGGCGCAGTCCCTGCTGCCGCACGAACGCAGAGAGCTCGGTCCGCAGGTTCTCGGCAGAGTCCCAGTAGCCCGCGGGCTTGCGCGGCCTGAAGGGGGGCAGCCAGCCCAGGCGGGCGCCGACGGCTGCGGCCCCGCCGTGGGCGGCGATGGCCCGTTCCAAGGTGGCTCCGCCTCGGCTCAGGGCGCGCAGGGCGGCACGCGTCGGCATTTCGGGCGGCGGGGGAGGAGAGGAAGAAGAGGTCGAAGAAGAAGCGAAACTCGAAGAGCTCGAGCTTGCGTTCCCTCCTCCTCCTCCCGCCGCTGCTGCTGCCGCCGCAGCGGCATTGGCCTCGGCGGCCCCGCGCTCCCCGAAGCACCGCCGCAGCTCGGCCGCGAGAACCTCGAAGTCCTCCGCCATCTCCGGGAGGCGGCGCGGGCGCGATGAAGAGGAAGAGCCCGAAGGAAACGAGCTCAAAGAAGAGGCGGCCTCCTCCATCCTCGCGCGCGCCCTCCGCTCTGCGGCCGCCCCGATCGCCGCGAGCGACCTCGGCACGTCCTCGGCCACCGCGGCCTCGAGCAGGGGCTCCAGGAAGCGCAGCACGGCCGCGGACCTCGAGACCTTCACCTCGACGGCATAACGTAGGAGAGTGGAGGTCGCGGAGGAAGCAAGAGAAGAAAAAGAAGGGGAAGGACTTCCGTCGTCGCCGTCGTCGTCGAGAGGGAGGCCGTCGCTTCCGAGCGGCACCACCATCCACTTGCCCTGCAAGGCATCAAAGTCGCCGCGCACCTGCCTGAACTGGACCTCTCTCCCCTCTCTCTCGGCGACGTCGAGCAGGGCCTCGGCGTGGAGCTCGACGTACTGCATGCGCTTGTAGGCGACCTGGCGGATGCGGGCCCTGGCGGTGGTGGCGGAGGAGGTGGAGGTGGGAGAGGAAGAGGAAGTGGAGGAAGAAGAGGTCGAGTTTGAACCCGTCGCAACGACCTTCACCTCCTCCCTCGCCAGGAGCTCGCAGGCCGCCAGCGAGGGCACGATGTCCGGCAGCGCCTCGTAGTCCGTCAGGATCGCCCATACGTCCGAGGGCGGGGCCGCGACGATGGCCTCGGCGACGGCGCGGCGGTGGAGAGCCGGGGAGGAGGAGTTTGACGACGACGACGAAGAAGCGGGGTCGAGTCTCCGGAGGTGGACCGAAACCGCGGCCATCGTCATCGCCGTCGCCGGGGCCGTCTCAGCAGCTGCAGCAGAGGAGGCACCGCGTCCCCTGGCATCAGACGACGAGGAGCCGTCGACGACGAAGGCGGGGTAGGAGGCGCGGCGGAGCCTCTCGGCGTCGGCGGCGGCGGCGCGGCGGCGTTTGGCTTCGGCGGCTTCGGCGGCCGCTGCCGCTGCTGCTGTCGTCGTCGTTGGGCTTTCTGCTGCTGCTGCCGCCGCTTTTGCCGCCGTCGCCGTCCCTGGAGCAGCCTTGCGAGCAGAAGACAGAGGCAGAGGCACCGAGGAAACTCCAAGATAGTCCCCACGGGAGGGGGAAGGGAAAAAGGCCGAGGCGGGAGCGGAGGAGGGAGGAGGAGAATTAACTTCCTCCTCTTCTTCCTCCTCTTCTGTCTCTTCCGTCTCTTCCTCTTCTTCCCCGCTCTCGGCCTCTGCGGAAAGCTGCGCCACCCTCGCCTTGACCGTCGGCCAGGGCGCGGCCTGCATTCTCGGCGGGCCCTTGGCCGGGAGCGCTACGGGAGGGGGCAAAGAAGAAGAAGAAGAAGAAGAAGAAGAAGAAGACGGAGAAGAAGGAGAAGAGGGAGACAGAGTTTGCGTACCAAACGACGCCGATGACGCCAGCCCTTCTTCCTCCTCGACCTCCTCCCAGCGCAGGGACGAAGACCAACCTCTTCTTTCGCTTCTCCTCCCCGGCAGCGGCGCGTCCGCCTCCAGGGCGGCGGCCGCCGCCGCCGACGCGGGCCTGGCCGCGGCCGCCTCGGCCGCCTCGGCGGCGGACGCCAGCGCCGCTATGTTGGCCGGCAGGCCCGCCGCGACGACCGCCGAGACGAGCGGCGGCGGCAGCGGCCAGCGGGGCACGGCGAGGAGCTCGTAGGTGAGCACGCAGGCGAAGGGCTCGCGGCGGCGGCGCTGGGGTTTCTTCTTAGAGGAAAGAGAAGCTTCTTCTTCTTCTTCTTCTTCTTCTTCTTCCTCGTCCTCGTCCTCGTCGTCGTCGTCTCCCCAGATCGGGGACACGACCCACCTCCCCGCCAGCTCCCGGAAGTCCCCCTCCACCTGCTCGAACCGGAGCTCCCTCGAGCCCGACGAGAAGGAGGAGGAAGAGGAGGTGGAGGAATTTCTCGGCAAGTCTCCCCAAGTGACCTCGAGCAGCGCCTCGGCCTCGAGCCGCCACCACCGGCACTGCGACGACGCGCGCTGACGGATGCGCAGGGGCTGGGCGTACTTCGAAGAAGAGGAAGAGGAAGAGGACGAGCTCAGGAGCCACGGCGCTGCTCGAGCGGCGCCGCTGCCGGAGCTGCCGGAGCCCTTGATGACCTCGCACGCCTCGAGGTTTGGAACGACAGACGGCAGCGCCTCGAAGTCTGTCAGCACCCGCCAGAGCGTCGAGGGGCGAGCGGCGACCCGGACCTGGGCGGCGACCCTCCTCCCGACCGTCAGCGCGGTCTTACGCGTCGTCGTCTTCTTGGTCTTGGGCTTTGCGGAGGCAGAGGTCTTTGAAGCAGGAGAAGCCAAGCCGGAGGAGAAGGCGGTCGACGACGCCGGCCAGGCCGAGGACGACGACGCCGTCAACGACGAGACAACCCGGGCGCTGCTTTGCTCCTCCTCGAGTTCTTCGTCTTCCTCGATCTCCTCCTCCTCTTCATCTTCTTCTTCCTCTCTGGAATCCGTGCCCTGGAGGACGCGGACGGCGCCCGAGGAGAGCGGCGGGCCGAAGGCTGGGGGGATGAGTTTTTTTTTTGGAAAGAGGGTCAGGGTCGAGGAAGTTTGAGAGATAAGAAAGGCAGAGCCTTTTTTTCCCTCCTCGCATCGCAAGCCCCTTGTGCCGGTTTCTGTCCCTTTTTTCGTCCTGATTTCTGTACAAGAGACAAGATCTGGATCTCACCTTCGAAGCCTGACAGGGCGCGCGGAGGAGGCAGCTTCAGGGAGGCTCTGGAGCAACGGACGCGATCGAGGGATGGCGTCGGAGTTTGAGGGGGAGGCCGCCGCTGCTGCTGCCGCTGTCGTCGCCGAAGCATCAGCGCCATCCCTCCGACTCTCTCGTCACGCGGCGCAGCAGCAGCAGTGGAATTGCTGCTGCTGCTGCGCCGTGTGGGAAGAGCTTGCTGCATCGTAGCCCTGCGCGCGGGGGACAGGAAAGGTGCCTGCGTTCAGCTGCTGGTCAGAGGCAGGGCTCGCATCATGATGAGTTGTTTTCAGTTTGAGTTTGAGTTTTTTTCCTCGTTTCGAAAGGCAAAGTGATTTCTCGTTCAGAAATCCCAATCGAATGCCTCTTCGCTCCATCGCCGGAGCGTCGTCGTCAAGCCCCGCTCGCCCGAGGCCGTTTCAGCACCCGCTCTGCTCCCCGAGCGCCCACAGACCTCTCCCCAGGCGACTCGCTCTAGTCCCGTCGGCGAAGAAGAAGATGGGAGGAGGGAACGAGGCGGAGAAGGAGGAGGAGAAGGCGAAAGGCAAAGTCGGTGCTGACGGTCAAGCCGCGGAAACCTCTTCGACCTTGCCTCCTCCTTCGTCGCTCCTCGACTCGCTGAGCTCGTTCAAGGGGTTTGTCGTCGAGGAGGTGCTCAACGTCAACGACATGAACAAGGTGGCCGCTGTCGTCGGGAGGTGAGAGAGAGAGAGAGAGAGAGAGAGAGAAAGGGAGAGGTGGGAAGTGGGAGGGAAAGAGAAGGAAGAGGTCGGGAGTCGTCGCTCAAAACCCGAGAACTTCGAAACTTCAAAACAAAACTCCCTTCCAGCTTCCCTGGCGCCCCCGGCCGCGCCGTCGTCCGCCTCGCCCGCGAGCCCTTTGACCGCGCCAGCCTGGCCGCGGCAGGCAGCGTCGTCGCTGAGGAAGAAGAAAATGAGGAATCGAGAGCTTCCAAAAAGGCGAAATCCGAAACCTCTTCTTCGGGCCTCCTCGGCGCGTCGCTGAGACTCTCAAAAACCTTCCGCAACGACATCTACGGCACCTTCCGCGGCAGCTTCGCTCCCTCCGAATCTCTCCTGGAGGCCTCCGGGGCCGGTGTCGTCGTCGACGTCACCTACCCTGCGACGGAGAAGCACGTCGCTAAGCAGCGCGCGCAGCAGCGGGTGATGCTGATCGAGACCAAAGAGCTCTATGAAAAGATCACGCTGCCTTTGGTCGAGGCGATGCCTGCCAGCCGCGTGGCCTGGGTCGACAACATCCTGGAAGGGAGAGCCGAGGCAGAGAGGGTGATGGCGAGGGGAGGCGGAGAAGGAGAAGATGATCAGTGGGTGCTGCTGCCGGACATGAAGTGGGACCACCGCACCGCGGCCGCGGCGCTGGCCGAGCTGAAAAAGTTGGAGCAGGAAAACGACGAAAAGGGAGAGGGAAAAGTCGACCCCGAGACTCTGGCCGCCGCCTCAGACCGCGCCAAGTCCGCCAGGGACTCGCTCTACGCCCAGCTGGTGTTCCGCGACGAGAAGCTCAAATCTTTGCGAGACATCGACGGAGAGACGGCGCCGCGCGTCGAGGCCGCCGTCTCCGCCGCCTTGGACTTCATTAAGGACGAGTACGGCATCCCCCGCTCGTCTCTGCGCGCCTTCTTCCACTACCACCCGTCCTACTGGAGGCTCCACGTGCACATCGTGGGGCCGCAGGCCTTCCCCGACGACGGCGCCGGGAGGGCGCACCTGGTTGGAGATGTCTTCGAGGCCGTGAGGGCGCAGCCGCAGTGGTGGAGGGAGAGGGCGCTGAGCGTGCGGTCGTTCAGGGGCGACGAGCTGGCGGAGGTGCTGCTGGCTGCTTCCGCTGCCGCGGGGGAATGAGTAGGAAAAACAGCGGATGTGAGAGAGGGGATTGAGAGTTTGTTGTGCGTTCTTTTTGAGTTTGTTTTTTCTTCTGCATTTGGTGTAGAAAGTTTAATGAAGTTTTTTTTTCATTTTTTTTCTCTTTTCTCTCCCTTTTTCTCTCTCTTTTCTCTCCCTTTTTCTCTCTCTTTTCTCTCTTTTTCTCTCTCTTTCCTCTCTCTTTCACTCGTCGTCATCGTCCGTCTCGTAGCTCTCCAGCCGCATCTCCTGCTCGTCGATAAAGTCCGAGTTCTCCCCCCCGGGAGAGTCCCACAGCGAAGGGAAGGCGGCGCAAGTCTGCTCGTCGTCGCTTGCTCCGCCGCTTGCTCCTCCGCTTCCACCGCCGTTCTCGTTGCCGCCGCTGTTCCGGCGGCGGCCGCGGCAGACCCCGACGGTCCCCTCCCCCTCGCGCCCGAGCCCCGCCGCGGCGTACGCCTTCGCCAGCCCCGCCAGCACCTCCTCCGCCTCGCGCGTCGTCGTCGTGCTCCCGTGGAGGTGGACCCTCCGCAGCTGCGGCAGCGCGACGGGGAGCGAGGAGAGCAGGCGCTCGACCCCGGCCGCGAGCTCGGGCGACGACGGCGACGACGACGATGACAGCGACGGCGACGGCGCTCCTGCTGTTGCCGCTTCAGCCCCCGCAGGCGGCGGCACCGACGACAGAAGGCCCGTGGCGACGTGCACGTTCTCGAGCACTAGGTACCTTAATGCGGGAAAGCTCCTCTTCGACAGCAGCGTCAGGAAGAAGGCCCTGCTGTCCGAGAGCGGCGACGGAGCCGGGAGCAGGAGCAGCGGCGTCCCGAGCGCCGTCTTCGCGACCGTCGCGGGCGGCCTCCTGACGCGCTTGGCGTCGCACCGCCCCAGCAGCAGCACCCGCAGCCTCGAGAGCTGCCCTCCGAGGGGCAGGCCGACTGGCCCCGGCCACGACCCGCCGCGGAGGTCCAGGCGCTCCAGGGCCCGCAGCGGAGGGGACGCGGGGAGGAACAGCGGGCCGGCAAGCAGGCCGCGGAGGTCGAGCGACGTCAGGTGGGGGAGGTCGGCGAGCTTTTTGTCCAAGACCAGCGAGGTCAGCCCGGGCGACGGCGGCGGCGGCGGCGGCGGCGGCGTCGAAGAAGAAGACGACGACGACGATGACGGCGACGACGACGACGACGAAGGAGAAGAAGAAGAGTCAAACAGCGACCCTTTCCCGACGGCCGAGCGCGCCCTCGAAAAGTCCCTGACCTCCAGCGTGCGCAGTAAGGGAAGCGCCGCGGCGACCTCGGCGTCGGGCACTAGGTCGCGGCTGGTGACGCCGTGCGCGTCGAGCGAGAAGCGGGTCAGCGTGCGCGACAGCACGCGGAGGCAGTCGACCAGCGCTGGGTTCTTCTGCTCCTCTTCTTCCTCTTCTTCTTTTTCGTCGTCGTCGCTGTTTTTCTCTCCGGTCGTTGTCGGCGAGGCCTCTGGCATGGTGGTGCTCGGGGTGGTGGTGTCGGGCGGCGCGGTGACGGCGCGCGGAGGGAGGAGGAGGCTGGGCATCGTCATTCCGGCCTCGGCCTCGGCTGCCGCCCTCGCCGCCGCTTCCGCCGCCGAAACCCCCTCTCGCTCGCCCTCCGAGCATCTCATGGCGGCAGCGTCGGCCCGGGGCATGGCCTGAGGGAACGTGCGCGCAAACTCGAGGCGAAAGGGAGAAATGTCAAGCTGAACAGGAGTCGAAGAAGGGAAAGGCGGCAGCGGCGTCTCCGATTGACGGCGCAGCACGAGCGACGACTCGAGAATCTCGTCCCTCTCCGCGAGCAGCTCCTCTTCTTCGTCGCTTGAGAAGTCGAACTCGCTGTCGTCTTTATCTTCATCATAGTCGTCGTCGTCGTCGTCGTCGTCGTCGTCGTCGTCGTCGTCGTCGTCGTCTTCGCCCTCGATCTCCAGGAACTTCCTGGCGCTCGCGGCGTCCGTCAGCCGCAGCGCGAGGTGCGCGACGGGGGCGAGCTTCGGCAGAGGTCTGAGGGGGGCCCTTCCGCTTCCTCCTCCTCTCCCGCGCCGCCCAAGAGAGGCCTCGCACGCGGCAGCAGCCGCGCGCGAGGCCGCGACGGCCCTGCCCAGGTTCCTCCACGACCTGCGGAAGACGAGGCGGCGCGAGGCGACGAACTTGAGCTTCCTCAACTTCGGGGCTCCCCCTCCTCCGCCGCCGCCTCCGAGCTTCACCAGCGACGCCTCGGGCTCGACGTCGATCGTCAACGACTCCAGCCCCCTGAAGGCGCCCGCGGCGGTCATGCTGCGCGTCGCCGGGCGGAGCATCTCGACGAACGGGCACCCGACAAGCGTCAGCGACCGCAGCCCTCGCGGATAGAGCGAGCGCAGCGCGCGCGCGAAGCGCCGCGCAAACGCGTGGTGCAGCATCGGCGCCTCCGCTTCCGAGAGGCGCCTGCCCGTCTGCACGATGCGGAGCTCGGAGATGCCGACGAAGCCGACGGCGCGCGAGACAGCGCGCACGGCCGCAGCGAGGCCGAGCTGCGTGAGCTCGGGCGGCGCCTCATCAAACCACTCGTGTTCGGACTCGTCGTCGTCGCTGTCGTTGTCGTTGTTCTCGTCGCTCTCCTCTTCGTCGCCTTCGTCGTCGCCGAACAGGCCCTCGAACGCGTCGGCGTCGTCCAGGTCGAGCTCGTCGCGGTCGCCCGAGAACGCGAGCGTGACGCGGTGGACGCGCGGCAGAGCGAAGAGGTGCTCCTCGAAGAACTCGATCTCTTCCGGACCGGGCGTGTCGCGGACGTGGAAGACAAAGCCGCGCGTCACGATCGCCCTCGTCCAGCGCGGCAACCCGGGCACGCCACTCTCCCTGCAGCTTCGGCACAGGCAGTACTTGCGCAGCACAACGTCCTCGCCGTCGAAGTTGACGCCGGCGGCCTCCGCCGCGGCGGACCCGACCCGCGGCAGCCTCGCCGCGGCCTCGCGCAGCGTCCTTCCGGCCGTCGCCGCGCGCGCCCTGGCCTCGGGCGAGCACTGCCCCAGCACCAGGGAGAGCGCGCCCAGATCGAGGTCGTTGATGGTGGTCGGGGGGGCAGGCGCCGTGGAGGCGGGAGTGAAGATGAAAGGGGAGGTGGAGAAGGTGGAGGTGGAGGTCGAGAAGGCTTGCTGCTGCTGCTGCTGCTGCTGCTGAACGGCGGCCGTCACACCCCACGACGACGCCGCGGAGGCCGCCAGCGCCGCCGGGGAAAAGTCGAAGGCGATCCCCAGCGGCGAAGAAGAGGAGGAGGCGGAGAAACGAGGCGCGGCGACGACGGAGGTCGAAGAAACCGACGCCAACAGCGAAGACCAAGACGACGCCGACGACAGCAGCGACGACCAAGACGATGACGACGAAGAGCTCGGAGAAGAAGAAGAAGAAGAAGAAGAAGAAGAAGAAGAAGAAGAAGAAGAAGAAGAAGAAGAAGAAGAAGAAGAAGAAGAAGAAGAAGAAGAAGAAGAAGAAGAAGAAGAAGAAGAAGAAGAAGAAGAAGAAGAAGAAGAAGAAGAAGAAGAAGAAGAAGAAGAAGAAGAAGAAGCGCCCCCGACCGCGGCGGCCCTCGACGCGGCCCTCGACGCGCCCTCCGCGTCCCTCTGCGCCGCCCTGAACTCCACCCTCCCGCCAGCGTCCAGCTGCCCGGCCGCCGCGAGCCTCACGAGGCGCTCGCGGAGCGCCGAGGCCGCCGACGCCTCTGCCGCGCGAGCCGCCGCCGCGGCCGTCGCGCGCTCGAGCCCGTCGCGCGCGGAGTCGAGCTCCGAGGCCGCAGCCGCCGCGGCCTCGGCGGCGCGCCGCTCCTCTCGCACGGCCGCGACGACGCGCTGGGTGGCCGCCGTGGAGAGGAGGGTGGGGATGGCCGGCAGGGAGAGGAGAATGTCGTCGTCGGAGAGGGGGGGGAGGCGAGGAGGAGGTGGAGGTGGAGGAGAAGCGGCGAGAGAGCGCCGCGACGACGACGCCCCTCCTCCTCCTCCTCTGCCGCCGCCGGCTCCACCACCGCTGTTTTTCTGCGCCTGGAACCCGGAGAACGCCGTCACCGACGCCGTCATCGTCGTCGATGTCTCCGGCTTCCCCCCTTGTTGTTTGGGGGAGGGCGTCTGGGGCTGCTGTTTTTGATTTTTTGTTTTGTTGAAATGAAGACAGTGGTTGTCAAAAAGTGAGAAATCGAGAGAGCTTTTTTCTTCTTTTTTTCCCTTCCTTTTCCGCGCTAGCCTCTCCCGACTTCCGTGCTGCTTCACCCGTCGTTCTGACAGCTGTTCCGCTCAACCTAAATCCCCCTTTCAGCCCTGGCAGGAGAGGAAAGACTTGGGACGTGGTGGAACAGGCTCAAAACGCGGCGCGCGAGGAGAGAAAAAAGAAAAAGACAGACGACGAACGGCAAAAGACGCTCGCTCCTCTCGCTTTCTCGTTCTTTTCTCTTTTCTTCTTTCTTTCTTTCTTCCGCTCTTACCTCTTTGTCCTTGTCCCCGTCCGGCGGAGGGTCAAACGGGGTTTTGATCATCGTGCGCTTGAGAGAGAGCGAGCGAGAGAGAGAGGCTCGGGATGTGGTGGAAAAGAGAGGGGAGAAAGAAGAGAGTTTTTTTTCTTCGACTGACTCTTTTTTTCCTTTCGTTGTCGGCGGGCGCAAACGAAAAAATGATCTTCAACCTCTTCTCTTTCTTTCTTCCACTTCTCTTCCTCTCTCCACCTCCTCCACCTCAACCGCCACCACCACCTCCCAATTTTTTCTTTCTTCCCGCAAAAGAATCAATTTCTCTCTTTTTTCCTTACAAACAAGGGAAGAAAAAAATACCGCGAGCAGCAGCAGCCATTTACCCTCTCTCGTCCGAGGGGAAAAAAGGGCCTAAAAAAAACGAAAAACAAAACTGTGTTTCTCTTCTCTCTCTCTCTCTTTCTCTCTCTCTCAGTCTCTCTCTCTCATCTTCGATCACCTCCACGAAGAGGCAGAAGCAAAGAAGACGACAAAAATCACTCAATCAATCTCTAGAGGCCGGGGATCGACTTGCCGTTGGTCGCGACGTTGAGCGCCCACGGGTTGGACAGGTGCTCCGCGAGCGCGGCCATCGGCGTCTTCCCCGTCGCGGCGTGCTGGCCGATCAGCCCGATCATCGCCACCATCGCCAGGCGCCCGTTCTTCAGCTCCTTGAGCTTGAGCTCCGGCAAGGCCGAAGCGTCCTTGGACCAGCCCAGGGGGTCGAACGAGCCCCCGGGGTACTTGCGCTTCTCGGCGTCGGGCTCCTGGCCGCGCGCGCCCTCGGCCGCGGCGAAGAGCACCGCCTGGATCCCGACGAGCGTCGAGATGCCCAGCGGGTTGGTCACGCCCAGCCAGGTGGCGTTGCCTCCCTTGACGACCCACTCCTGGGCGGAGACCCAGTCTCCGTAGCCCAGGACCTCGGGGAGCAGAGAACCCGCCACGCCGAGCATGGCCCAGCGGGAGTGGATCAGCTCGGCCTCCTGGTAGCGCTGGAGGTTGGCCGGGGTGGCGGCGAGCTTGAGCGGGTCGAAGCCGTGGGAGCCCGGGGCGGAGACGAGGTAAGGGGGGCAGTCGGAGCCAGGGAGCCAGTTGCCGGCGGGGGGCACGGCGGCGGCGGAGGTGGTGGAGGGGCGGCGGGTGGTGCGGGAGACTGAACAAGAGTTTGGTTTTTGAGTTTTTTTTTCGTTTTTTTTGAAAGAGCGGAAGGAGGACGGTGAGTTTTGAGAGCTGTTTTTCCCGAGGAAAACAACAGGAGCAGCAGCTCCAATCTCTCCTCGCTCAAAAAGCCCGCGCTGGCTATCTAAGACATCCCCGCTCCTCCGGAACCAAGCGGAGAGAAAGAGAAGATAAGGCAAACTACTTACCCAGACCGGCGTTGAGGGAGCTAAGGAGTTTTTTTTTTTTTTTTTTTTTTTTTTTTTTATGATAAGGAAAAAGGGTCGAAGAGGTTGAGCTTTTTTTCTTTTCCTCTCAGAGAACAGCAGATCACGTCCAGCTCTTGCTCCCCTTCCCCGCGCGGACGCCTTCCCAAACGCCCCAATTCCCACCGCGCCGCCTGCAGGCAGGCAAGGCGCCACCGGAACGCGGAGAGGGGGTCCGGAACGACGCGCGAATCGCGACAGAGGGCGCATCACGCGTCCCCGCGGGGTTTTTCACTTCACTCAATTCGTCTTTTTCGATCAAGCGTCGGCGCCGAAGAGCGTCGACAAAGGAATCGAAGTTTTTGCAATTGAAAAAAAGCCGGTTCAAGCGCGCGCCGGGAGGTGCTCACGCCCCTCGCGCGCTCTTGTTTTGCGTGCTGGGGCGCTCAACTGCCTATCTCACGTACCGGGTGGCGAGGGCGGCGGCCATTGTTGCTTTGTGAGTGGTTGCGGCGGGGGGAAGGGAGGAAGAAGAGATAAAGTTCGAAGACGAAGAGAAGAAGTGAGGAAAGCCGAGATAAACGGATTTTTTTTTTTCAACCTGGAGTCTCCTCCTCTGGGCTTTTGACTCTCGCTCGCCTTTTCTTTTTTCCTCCTCCTTCTTCTGCTTGCAGGCTGTGAACAGAGAAAAGGAGCAAACAGGATCTCTCGCGAGCGCAGAAGCGATCCAGAAACGGCAGCGAAGAGAGAAACTACAGCAGTGAGAGAGACAGAGAGAAAGAAAAGGCGAAAACTTTTTCCTCACTGCCTCTCGAGGAAAAGAAAAACACGAAAAAAAAACTCTCTCTTCTTTTTTCTCTCTTTCTTTCCTTCCTTCTCTTGCCCTCCTTGTTTGCTTACACGGTTGTATGCAAGAGCAAAACCTCACGACAGGCGCAGAAGAAGAAAAAATGGAAAAAAGACACACCACCGCTAGCTCCTCATCATCTCTCTCTCTCTTTGCTTTGGGAAAAATCTTCTCTCTCTTTGGTCTCTCTCTCTCTCTAAAAAACGCAAAAAGGGGAAAAAAAGCAAATCAAGGGTGGTAGAGCGGCAGCGAGACGCCGTTGGTCGCGAAGGAGGCCCCGGTCGCGATGTGGTCGGCAAGGTTGTCGATGGGGCCTAGAGTTGGAGATGGGTGGGCGGAGTGATATTGGGGAGAGAAAGAGAGAACGAAAGTGAGTTGAGGAAGAAAAGTTTGATAAAAACGAACCCGAAAACTTGCCCCCATCTTTTTTCCCTCTCCCATTTCTTCTCCTCCTCCTTCTCACTACTCACCCTTGCCCGTCGCCTTGTACTGCGCCACGAACCCGACCAGCGCCAGCATTGCCAGCCTGCCGTTCTTGACCTCCTTGACCTTGTACTCTTCGAGCCTCGCGGCGTCGCCGCGCGAGAAGCCGATCGGGTCGAACAGCTTGCCGCCCGGGTAGCCGTTGCCGTTGCCCTTGAAGTCGTCGGTGATGTTGAAGAAGGAGCCGTCGCCCTGGGACCCGGGGTTGCGGTAGTCCATGAGGCGCTTGGTCTCTGCCCATCCTGAGAGGAGGAGGGTGACGACGAGGTTGGAGGCTGGATTTTTTTTTTTTTTTTTTAAAGAGGGAGCGAA
>Ga0210003_1001036_pt1 | contig 24747 bp, 21 predicted proteins | sample LantaG_FD_182804 | JGI IMG/M metagenome (GOLD analysis project Ga0210003, IMG submission 182804) | Deep subsurface microbial communities from Baltic Sea to uncover new lineages of life (NeLLi) - Landsort_02402 metaG (SPAdes) (version 2) | ecosystem: Environmental > Aquatic > Marine > Oceanic >... | reverse complement strand
TCCCTCGCACCCGACCCTCTTAAAGCTCCCAGCCCGCCATGCCCAAGCTCCCCGAACGACTCGGCTCCCTGACACTCGTCCAGCAACTCGGCCTCGGCAAACACTGCCAGGTGTGGGAGGCCACGACCAAGGCCGGCGACCGCGTGGCGGTGAAGGTGATCGTGCCGGAGATGGCCAGCGACGCCGGCCAGCGGCAACTGCTCGAGCATGAGCTCAAGGTGGCCACGTCGCTTGCGCACCCGACGGTGATCCGCATCGATCGGCTGTCGGAGGAGGGGGGGCTGCCGCACCTCGTGATGGAACTCTTTCCGCATCCGAACCTCAAGAAGCAGATCCAGGCCGGCGTCGGGCAGCTCGTGCCACGGCTGCAGCGGATCGTCACCGAACTGGGGCTCGCGCTCGACCATGTTCACGCCCGCGGCTGGGTGCACCGCGACGTGAAGCCCGAGAACGTGCTGGTGGCCCCCGACGGCCAGGTGAAGCTCATCGACCTGGCGATCGCCGCCCGGGCCTCGGGAATGCTCGGCCGGCTCCTCGGTGGCAAGACGCCGCCGCAAGGTTCGCCGAGCTACATGTCGCCCGAGCAGATCCGCGGCCAGGCCCTCGACGCCCGCAGCGACATCTACTCCTACGGCTGTGTGATCTTCGAACTGCTCGCCGGCCGCCCGCCGTACACGTCGTCTGACACAAACGATCTGCTCAACAAGCATGTCTCGGCGGCGGTGCCAGCCGTCGACACGGTCAATCGCAACGCCACGGCCGACGCCACGAAGCTCCTGCGGCAAATGCTCGCGAAGAAGCCGGCCGATCGCCCCTCGTCGATGCAGGAGGTGCTCGGACGGCTGCGGGCGATCCGCCTCGTCGAACGCACCACCGTGGGCTAAGGTCGACCCGCAGAGCCTGGCGGAGCGAGGAATGGCGTGCCATTTCGCCGCTTGGTCGCTCCGGGCAGCTGCGGTGAGGGGTTTTCCGATTGACGCGGCCCCCGTCGAGTCGGGAAAATCCCGGATCGCCTTCGCTCCCCTGAGGATCCTCCGCATGGCCGCCGGACTGCACCGCCTGCCGCTCGAGAAACCGATCTACGAGATCGAGGACCGGATCGCCGACCTCGAGGCCGCCCCGCTGGGTGCCCGCCGCGAGGCGGAGCTCAGTCGGCTCCGGCGGGAGCTTGTCGAGGTGCAGAAGCAAATCTTCGGGCAGCTCGACCCCTGGCAGACCGTCGAGATCGCCCGCCATCCCGACCGACCGAAGACGAGCGACTACCTCCAGCTGGTATTCGATGAGTTTGTCGAGCTCCACGGCGACCGGGCCTTTGGCGACGACCCCGCCATGCTCGCCGGCTTTGCCAAGCTCGACCAGCACAAGGTGCTCGTGGTGGGCCATCAGAAAGGCAAGACCCTCGCCGAACGGCAGGCCTGCCACTTCGGCTGCGCCCACCCCGAGGGCTACCGCAAGGCGATGGGCAAGATGCGGCTGGCGGCCAAATATGGCCTGCCGGTGATCTGCCTCATCGACACGCCGGGCGCCTATCCAGGCGTGGGGGCCGAGGAGCGCGGGCAGGCCCAGGTGATCGCCGAGAGCATGTTTCTCATGGCTTCGCTGCCGGTCCCGATCGTGTGCGTGGTGATCGGCGAGGGGGGCTCAGGGGGAGCCCTCGGGATCGGCCTGGGCGACCGCGTGGCGATGCTCGAGCATGCCTACTACAGCGTGATTAGCCCCGAGGGCTGCGCCGGGATCCTCTGGAAGAGCGTCGAGTTCAAGGCGGATGCGGCCCGGGCCCTGCGGTTCCGCTCGCGAGATCTCAAGCAGTTTGGCGTGGTGGACGCGGCGATCGAAGAACCGGCCGGCGGAGCCCACCGGCATCCGCAGCAGATGGCGATGCGGCTGAAGACATATCTCGTGCGAACGCTCCGGGAACTCGTGGGCCAGCCCCGCGACACGCTCCTCGCGGCCCGTTACGACAAGTTCCGCCGAATGGGCGTATTCCTCGAAGAGTCGCAGCCCGCCTAAGCGGTCTCGCGCCCCCAACGTTTGACCCCTCGTCCCCGACCACAAGGATGGGAGCCCGGTGGGTCGGCGGCTGCTCGAGGAGCTTTGAGCGTCTCGCACCCTGAAACCCCAAGCAGCTCCCAGCCACGTCGAGCGAGAGGCTCCAGCGACGAGACAGCCGCCGACCCACCGGGCGGCGCGCGCCCCCCGACGTCCGATAATGTCTCTTATGTCCGTTTTGACCCCCCTGCGTCAGGCCCATTTTCCTGCAACGAAACGGCCCTCTCCGCTCTGCCCTGGCTCCACCAAACGGTCCCGCTGGCCCTCACCGCTCGAGGTCGCTTCGCTCGCCAGCCGACACCCGTCTCCACGCGTGCCGCCATCGGGCCCAGGGTGGCCCGGCGGCCGGTCCGGAGTTCACCGGCTCATCGAATCGGAAGCGGCGTCTGGGCACCGACCGGAAACGCACCCGGCGGCGACTGTTGCACCGGCTGTTGTCCGAAACCGCTGGTTGCCGGTCGCCCCGGTTGTGCCGGCTGTGTCGCCGGATGCCCCGGCGGCAGCGGCTGCCAGTTTGCGGGCTGTCCACCGGCGGGCTGGGCCGTGAACCCGGTCGCCCCCCCCTGCTCCGCTCCCGTCCAGGCGGCGGCCGACCGCACCCCGTCCCACATGTCGCCCCACGGCGAAGGCGCTGCCGCGGCGGCAGGCGGGGCACCGGCCGGCTTGCGGAGTTCGTCTTCGAACCGTTGCACAAACGGCCGCATCGTCTCGACAACGTCAGGAGGAAGGATCTGGTCGGCCCGAATGATGAGCTCGGCCACGATCCGGCCGCTCTGGCTGCCGACGATCTGGTCGCGGTAGCCGGGGGCGAGGGTCACGGCAAAGAACGTCACGACAATGCACAACAGCGCCCCCTTGGCCATTCCGAGGAGCAGCCCGAGCTGGTGGTCGAACGAGGAGAGCTGAACCGTCTTGATGAGCCCCGAAATCACGCTGAACACGAGCCAGACCGCAAGGGAGGTCAGAACATAGAGGGCGAGCATCGCGGTCAGGCGGTTCCAGGGAGCCTGGCTGCCAAAGAATGGAGCCAGCGGGCCCCCAAACCTCAGGGCCACTACGGCGCTCGCCGCGATGCCGGCGATCCAGGCCAGCTGCCAGACCATGCCCTTGAAGTAGCCGAGCACCGCCGCGGCCGCGAGGATGCCAAGCATCACGAGGTCGTAGCCTTCAATCGCCATCGCGCCGTCGCCTCCAGCCAAAAGCCCGCTTGAGGGCGGAGAGCTTGAGTCAGCCCGCCGCCAAGCGGAGCGGGAGTGTAGGAGCGTTCTGACGGCCGACGAAGCCCAAATGAAGAAACCACGCGGGCACCCCAGCCTGCCAATTCGCCGCAGACCACGCACATCCCCCAGGCCACTGATATTTCCCGACCATCATGGGCGGCCGTTTTCGGCACAGTCAACAGCCGACCAGACCGTTCCGGCAGTGCAGGGGAGCAGGCGAATGAGTAGCTGACGCTCGCGGAGGGAATTGACGATATGGGACGTGATGCTTCACGACCGGAGGTCCATACTCCTGGGTGCGTGAGGTTTCGGTGTCGGCAGGGCCGGGAGGGAATCCGGCCTGCGCGGCTCCGAGCAGGGGAAGCGCGTCACAGTGCCCGGGTTCCGCGTGCACATTACCGGTTCATCGATCGTGGGCGCAGGCTACGGCCTGGCCGCCTGGCAGGTCGGCGACATGCATCCGGCGACCTGCGCGCTCGGTGGGGGCCTGTGTGCCGTCGCTGGCATGATGCCCGACCTCGACAGCGGCCCGGGCATTCCGCTGCGTGAGTGCGTCGCCTTCGCCGCCGCGGTGGTGCCGATCATGATGATCCACCGCTTCCAGCATTTCGGCATGCCGCTCGAGGCGATCATTCTCTGCGGCGCGGCCCTCTACCTGGCGATTCGGTTCGGCGCGGCCTGGGTGCTCAAGAACTATTCGATCCACCGCGGCATGTTTCATAGCCTGCCGGCCGCCGCGATCGCCGGCCAGGTCACGTTCCTCGCCTTCGCCGCCGAGGAACCGCTCCGCCGTTACTTCGTCTCGAGCGCCGTGGTGCTCGGGTTTCTCACCCACCTCGTGCTTGACGAGATCTGGAGCGTGCAACTGGGAATGTTCGGGCCGAAATTCAAGAAGTCGTTCGGCACGGCCCTCAAGTTCCACGGTCCGACGATGTGGCCAAACGTGCTCACCTACGTACTGACGGCGATCCTGGGTGCCCTCGTGGCCGGCGACGCGGCCTGGACCGAGAAACTGGCGACCGCGAAGCAACAGATGGAACAGGCGACCCGCACGTTCCAGCAATACACGCCCCAGCAGTGGCAGTATCGCCGGTAACCATCGCCCCTTGCCGCGGTGACGGTAAGACGGGAACATACGTCTTTCCTCCCCCTCGGTCTTCTGATGTTCGTTCTTCAGGTCGCCGCGACGGTCCTTCCGGCAGCCGTGTTCACCGACCTCAAGGCGGCCGCGGCCCTGGTGGGCTACCTCGGGCTCATCGCTGCAGCGGCGTTCTTGGGCGGGGCCTCGGTGTCGCTCTTTGCCCTCGGCCACCGGGCAACCCAGGTGCTGCTCTCGTTCACCGGAGGCGTGCTGCTGGGAGTCGGGCTGCTCCACCTCCTGCCGCATGCGGCCTTCCAGCTCGATGGCAACGTCGAGGCCACGATGGGCTGGGCCCTGATCGGATTCTTCGCGATGTTCCTCTTGGAACGGGCCTTTCACGCCCATGCCCACCACGCGGCCGAGTCGGCCTGCGACCACAACCACGGGCCTGGCGGGGAGGCTCACCACCATCCGGTTATCTCACGGGGCCGCTGGGCCTGGTGCGGCGCCCTGGCCGGCCTCACGCTGCACAGCTTCGCCGACGGGGCGGCGCTGGCCGCATCGGTCAATGTCGACGGGGCGACCGGCTTCGCCACGTTCCTGGCCATCGTCCTGCACAAGCCGCTCGACGCCGCGATCATCGCCACGCTCATGATTGCGGCTGGCACGACCCGGGGGCTGCGGACGGCCGTGAACCTCGCCTACGCCGCGGTTGTGCCGCTGGGGGCCGGCTGTTTCCTGGCGAGCCTGCCGCTCTTCGACGACCACCGCGACATGGTCGTCGGAGTGGCACTCGCCCTCGCGGGGGGCGCCTTCATCTGCATCGCCGCGGCCGACCTTCTGCCGGAGGTCCAGTTCCACGCCCACGACCGGCTGCTGCTCACGACGGCGCTCGTGCTTGGCCTGGGCCTCGCCTGGGGCATGACGATCGCCGAGCGGTCGACCCACGGCCTTCACGGCCACGGCGACCATCGACACGCCCCGGCCACAGAACCCTGACGCTCTAGCCGCTCGTCTCGAGCCCGCGTGCGGCCCGCTCGCGGCCAACCTCGTCCATGACCTCGTCGATGAGGGCGTGTTGCCTGCGGATTGCCGGCAGTTGTGCCTGGAAGCACCAGGCGATCAGGGCGGCCAGTCCAATGCCTCCCACGAGATGCCAGGTCACCCAGTCTCGGCTGCCTCCCGGACCGGCGAGTCCACCTCCCGGATCGGCGGCTCCCCCGAGGGCCACGATCCCCACAACCGAGAGCATTCCGATGACCGCAAACGGGAACGCCGACAGTTTTATCGATCGGCTGCGAGCGATGATTTCGGCCGGCAGCCCATAGGCCTCGACCACCTCGCGGCACCAGCGGCCGGTGCCGATGAAATAGGTCATGGAGATGCTGTTGACCAGGAGCACAACGAGCGCCGCAAACATGCCCGAGAGCCGGTGCACCGTGCCCCAACGGAGCACCGCCGGATCGGTCACGTCGTGCAGGCCGCCGATCCAGAGGCCGAGGCCCGCCGTGGCGGCCATGAGAGCCACTGCGAAGATCGCGACCCGGGAGAACATGGTTTCCATGCCAGTGTTATAGCCTGTGGGCACCGGCTGACAGGAGCAGCCCCAACACATTCGGGGCGTAAAACACCTGCTGTTCGTCGTATGCTGGGCCTCATGGCACCCGCACATTCCACCTCTGAGCAGCCGCTGATCCTGGTCACCTGTGGCGACCCGGCCGGCATCGGGCCGGAGGTCGTGGCCCGTGCCTGGCAGCGGCCGGCCGTCCACGAACAGGCCCGGCTCCGCGTCATGGCCGACGCAACCCTGCTCGCGGCTGTTCTCGGGCGACGAGCGAGCCTCGAACCGATCCGAATCGTCACCGTCGCCATCGATGACCCCCGCCCGTCGCGGCCCGACGAGCTGCTCGTGGTCGAGCCGGCGGGCCGCCGGATTCTCCCGGCAGCGATCCGCGATGCCACGATCACGGCGGCCGGTGGCGCGGCGGCCGCGGAGGCGGTGCAGCAGGCGGCGGCTGCGGTCCTTGCCGGCTCCGCCGCAGCGGTTGTGACCGGGCCGCTCCACAAGGAAGCGCTCCACGCCGCGGGGTACGACGCGCCCGGCCACACCGAGCTTTTGGCACGGGCGTGTGGCCTGCCCGATGCGGCCGCGTCGATGATGCTCTGGCTCCCGGGCACCGCCAACCGATCGCCCCTCGGCGTCGTCCACGCGACGCTCCACGAATCGCTCCGCACCGCGATCGCGAGGCTCTCGACGGAGACGATCTTCACCGCCGGCCTGCGGCTGCATGCAGGACTGTCACGGCTGCGTGGCGAACGCCCAGGCATCGCCGTGGCGGCCCTCAATCCCCACGGCGGTGAGGGAGGCCTGTTCGGTGACGAGGAGGCCCGCATCATTGCCCCGGCAGTGGAGCAACTCGCACGGGCGGGCGTGGCCGTGACTGGACCCCTGCCGGCCGACACGCTCTTCGCCCGGGCGTTGCGCGGGGAATTCGCCGGCGTCGTCGCGCTCTACCATGATCAGGGCCACATCCCCGTGAAGCTGCTGGGAATGCACGAGGCGGTCAACATCACGCTGGGCCTGCCGCTGGTGCGGACGAGCGTGGCCCATGGCACGGCGTTTGACATCGTGGGCACCGGCCGTGCCGACCCTGCCAGCATGCTCGCGGCAATCGACGCCGCAACCCGGCTCGTGGCCCACCGAACCGCGAGCGATTTTCCCACCACGCCTGGGTCATCCACGCCCGGGCCATTTCCGCCCCAGGAATGAGCCCAGCAGGATCCGCGACCCGCCCCCCTCACGGCCGCAGCGGCGCGAGCAGGTTGACATGGTTGGCCGTGATATCGATCAGCCCCTCGGCAGCGGGCTGATAGAAAAAGGTCGCGGCGTCGACGGGGCCGTTGAGTTCGATTTCGACCAGGTCGATGACGGCGATCGGTTCGACCTCGGCGGGCTCGACCGGCCGCGTGCCCGGAATTCCCAGGAATTCGATCCGGTGGGGAAGCAGGTCGGCCTTGCCGACATACAGCCGCACCATCCACGGCCACCCGTCTGGCAGCTCCTCGGGGCGAACCCCCTCCGGCCGCGCGGCCGACTCGACGAGGCTGGGCATCACATTCCCGAGCGCCGCGGGTGGCGTCTTGCCCGTCACCAACCACACGGGCCGGCCCTCGATCTCGCCGGTGACGGCCTCGTCGAACCAGAACCACTGCCGAATCCACCACAGCGTGCGCTGCAGGCCGCCGAGGTAAGGCGCGGTCTCGCTCGGGTCTGCCACCTTGAGTTCTTCAAGCCTCGCGCGAACCCGCTGCACATCGATCCGCTGAAACTCGGGCCCGTCCTGACCGATACGGCGGTGGATCCAGCAGAAGAGTCCGTCGCTCACCTCGGTCAATTCAAACGACTCGGTGTCGCACGTGAGCGTGGTCTCGAGTCGGAATCGCTGCTCTTCCCCCCGCCCCGCCTGGAGGTAGCGACCGGTGCCGACGAGCACCCGGTCGCCGATCCGCACCCGCTGCCGCATCCGCAGAGACACCGATTCGGCCCGGGCCAGGGTGGCGAGCGAACTGGCAACGATCCGCTCGGCCTGGGCGGCCAACTCAGAGGCATCGGCCCCGTCGGCCGAACGGGCTGGCGTGGTGCGGTTATAGACGCTCGCCGACGGTGGAGCCCCGATCGCGGTCGCCATGGCCCAGCCTGCCAGTGCGATCCAGCCAGCCCTGCAAGCCCAGGAAACCCGGCCTCCGGCAGTGTTTCTCCCACCAGACTGGGACATCTCCTGACCCGCTGATGACCGCGGCAGCATGGGCAATCCAGGAAACCCGCGGCTTGTGACGATCCGGTTGACTCTTCCGATTTTGCCAAAGGAACGGGGGTCGGCAGGTCGATGCACACCTCAGTGAAGAACAGCGCCGGCGACCGTCCACCCTGGCAGCAGGCCGGGAGTGTACGGGATCGAGGCCGCCCGGCCCATGCCGGAAATCCGCACTGGAGATTTGTGGACATGATCACCCGACGCGTACAAGGCCTGGTCGGTATGTCTTTAGCGGCGACGCTCACCGGCTGCCATCTGCCGGCCAACTCCCCCTTCACGGGGCTCGCACAACTGCGGCCAACCGCCACGCCGCATACCAACGTGCTGCCCCCGGCGGCGATGCTCCAGCACCCGGGCCCGGGCGTTGACGGCCCCGGCCCCGGCATCATCGCCCCCGCCTCCTACGAGGCCTCGCTCGCCGCCTCCGGCATGATGGGTGGTGGTGGTGGTATGGCGGGCATCTACGGCGTTGCCCCCACCTCACAGATCGGCTTCGTCGGCCCCGACGCGATGCAGATCCGCTGGGACGCCTCGATGGCCGGTGGCTTTGACTCCGAGCCGCTCGTCGCCCCGGGCCGCTACGACTTCCCGCAGGGAGCGATCTACCGACTCAAGGTGACCGACATTCCGGGCCGCGAGGGGGTCGAACTCTACCCGTCGCTCGAGGTGGCGCCGGTGACGCCGCGGACAGCGGCATACCTCTCCCACAACGCGGTGCCGTTCCAGTTGACCGAGGAGGACCTCGACCAGGTGACAACCGGTAACTTCGTGACGAAGGTCGTCTATCTTCCCGACGCCGAATACCAGGAACTCGCGGTGGCAGGGGTTGAGACGCTCGTCAGCACGCGGCTCGATCCGGGTGTCGATCCGATCGTTGAGGCCGACCGCCGCGGTGCGATCCTGGCGATCATTCGGATCGGCAACAAGGACCTGCAGGCTCCCGGATCGGCAACCGCCGGGGGGGGCATGCCTCTCGCCGGTATGCCCGGCGGTCCCGGCGGTCCCGGCGGCGGCGGTGCCTGCGGCGTGGCTGGTCCGCTCGGCATGCCCTTCGGCGGCGACCCCTCCCAACTACCTCCGGCGTTCGTGGCCGGCATGACTGCTCCGGAGTATGGCATGCCCCGCGTCGGCACTCCGATCGGCCTGCCTGGCCCGGCCCACATCCCGCTTGGGGTGCCGGCCGGTCTTCAGCGACACACGATCACCAACCACACCAAGCACCACATTCCGCCCCCCTCGAGGTCGCTCGGCCTGCACGTTCAGCAGTCTCCCGGCTTGAGCTACCCGAAGCCCGCCCGCCACGCCTATGTGTCTGAGCGGCAGGAGGTTCCGCACATCCACCTCAAGCAGCCGCCGGAGTCACGGACCCGCTTCGTCGACAACGGCGGACCCGACCCCGACGCCTTCGGCCCGGGCCGGATCATCCCCGGCTCCGAGGCTGATCTCCCCTGCCCTCCCGAGCCGCTCGACTGAGCCGGGGCGATTCACCGCAGCGAGACATCCGTTCGCAGACACTGACCGAGGAATCCATGGCCACCCCCCGCACCCACTGCCGAACGGTAGCTGCGAGGCGGCCGTTACGCAGGAGCCACCACCACCCCGCCGTCACTGGCATGAAACCTTTCCGGACAGGGACCGCGCTGCAGGTCGCCCAAGGGCTGCTGGCGATCGCCGTTCTCGTCGCGACACTTTCGTGGGGCCCTTCCTCCGAAGCTGTCGCGACCGAAAGAGCGGACCGATTCGCCACCCACCAGGGACCGGGAGCGATTGGCGCTCTTGGGCGACTTCAGCCCGGTCCCTGTCCGGAAACAATGCTCCCGCGTGACGTGCAGCCGGTGGCGATCAGTGGTCCCGAAGGCACGCAGTTGGCGATCGAGACGGCCGCTGGCTGGTCGCCGCTGGAGGCCCGTCCGCTGCGGCTGGGGCTCGTGGTCGGCCAGGCCTACCGCCTGCGGATCGGCGGCATCCCGGGACGCGAGGGGGATGAGCTCTTTCCCTCGGTGCGAATCCTCGCCCGGCTCGGCACGCCCCCGGGCATGGAGTGGCGGTTTCCTGTGGAGATCGTCATCGACGAGGATGACCTCGCCGCGGCCCTCGCCGGATCGCTCGTCCGCCGCGTCGTCTACGTCTCCTGCGAGACCGAGAGTCCGGACCTCGTTCCCGCCGGCTGGTTTGACGTCAGGCCAGGCGACGACGCCTTCGAGGTTGCCCGCACCCTTGGCGATCCCATCGCCGAGATCGTGATCGGCAACCGCGTTCCCGCACCGGGGAGCGTGCCATGACCGGCGTCACAACCTGTGCGCGGTGGATTCGCGTCATCGCGGTGGCGACCGCCGCGCTCATCCTGGCGTCGTGCCGCTCGCTCAGCGTGCCGGTGGCGACGCTCGGAACGGCTGTCACGGTCCTGCCCGACGACGTGGTGGCCACCGGCGACGAAACCGCCGGCTCGCCGCTTCTGGCATTGCTCGCCGACCCGCCCACGGGCATGCCGCTCGATCCGGCTGGCGGCTCGGCTCTGAGCACGGCCGACCCGGCCGTGCTCCTCGCGGTGGGCAGGGATGAATCCCGCCGTCACGAAGGCGTTGTGCCCGCCGGCCTCGAAGCCCCCTGCCCCCCCCTGCCCCGTCTGGGCCCGGCGGCCGGCCTCGCCAACCGCTTGGCGACGGGCCGCTGCGGACCCGGACCCTGTGGGCCGGCCTGTCGCGTGCGTCAGGCAGGCTGCCCGCCAGCCGGCTGCCCACCCCAAGCGATGTGTGTCTCCTGCGAGCGGGCGATTCCCGTCGTCGGTCCTTACCTGGTCTGCGACGGCGGCGATCACGGCGCTTTAGCGCAGGCCGTGGGGGAAGCCGGGCTCGCCAACCTCTCGGCCGGCGACACCGTAGCCCGCTTCCGTCCCGCCGACGACGGCCCCGATGCCGATCGGGTCGAGGTGGTCGCTTCGAACTGCGCCTGCGTCTACGCCCCACGGTTTGGCGCCGTCCGCGAGGTGTCGCGTCCGCTCGAGGACACCGCCCCCGTGGGCCCGGGCGGCCTCGCCACCGATCAGTTCGTCGAGCTCGAGGTCGAGCGGCAGCCGGTCTGGGGCAGCGTTCAGAATCTCGCGCCCGGGGCTGCCCGCAAGGCGCTTCCGGGAGTCGCCCTCCGCGAACGGCTCGCACCCCTGGCGGTCGATCAGGGTGATCTGCCGCTCGAGGAAGATGGCGTTGAAGGACCCAACGAGCAGCTGGCGATCGACCAGCTCGAGCAGGCCCGTCGGCGCCAGCGGCCCCACGCCGTGATCGGCTTCGATGTGCCGGTGGCGTGGACCAGCATCAAGGCGGCCAACGTGCTGGTCAACGAGAAGTCGGCCCAGGTGGTGGCGGCCGACCGAGGCACCGCCACCCTCCGCTTCGAGGAGCCGGGCCGCGCAGAACTCACGCTCTGCAAGCGGGCCGGCACCGATACTGCTCGGGTCGGCGAGGAGATCGACTTCACGATCGTGATGCTCAACTCGGGCGATCGGCCGCTCACCGGCATCGTGCTGGCCGACGCCCTGCCCAAGCGGCTCGAGCTGGTGCCCGACTCGGCCGCTTCGAGCCTGCCGGCCACGTTCTCGACCGAAACCGGCGACGACGGCTCGGTCGTTCTTACCTGGCGGCTGACCGAGCCGCTGCCCGCAGGGGCCAGCGGTTTCGTGCGATTCCGCTCGCTTGTCCGCTGACACCCCCGGCTCTGGCGGCCCGACATTGCTGGCCGGGCGATCCCGCGGGTAGTCTGCGGCGGTGCGTGGTGCACCCGAATCATTGCCGTCGCTTCCCTGAGGTTGTCATGTTGCTCAAACACGTTTGTGTTCCGGCCCCCCTCGTCGTGCTGTGTGCTCTCGTCGCGGCCGCCCTGCCCTGCGGGGCCTTCGCCCTCCAGCCGGCCGCCGAGGCTCCCGTCGAGCCCGCGGTCGGACTCGTGGTTCCCGCGCTCCCCGAGGGCACGCCCGCAGAGTTGATTGCCTTTGTCGAGGGCCTCCTGCCGCCCAAGCAGCAGCCCCGCTCCCGTGAGGAGATGATGGACTACATCAAGGGCGTTTCCCGCGTCGCCGTTCAGGCGGCCGACAAGGTGCTCGCTCAGGTAAAAACCGAAGACGAACTCTATGCCAAGGCCGCCCGGCTCAAGCTCGAGAGCCTTTCGGCGCTCGGGCGGCTTGGTGAAGAGGCAGCCGCGACCGAAATGGCCACCTTCGCGGCCCTGCTCGCCGACAGCCCCGTGAAGTCGGTGGCGATGGAGGCCAAGCGGATGCAGATCGTGGCCGAGGCCCAGCAGATGTTTTCCGCTGGGGAGTTCGGCGGAGCAGCAGCCGTTGTCGACCGGACGGCGGTGCTCTTGAAGGCCGACCCCGACGATCTCCAGACGGCCGGGTTGGCGATGCAACTGGCCGGAGCCCTCGAGCAGATTCCCGGAGGCAACACGGCGGCTGTCAAGGCGATCGAGACCTTTGGCCCGATCATGGCATCGAGCACGAATCCCCGCATCCAGCAGCTGGCCGAGGGCTTCGCCGGCAAGCTGCGGCTCCTCGGGTTGCCCGGCAAGCCGATGGAGATCAAGGGCGACCTGCTCGACGGCACCAAATTCGACCAGGCGAAGCTCACCGGCAAGGTGCTGCTCGTCGACTTCTGGGCCACCTGGTGCGGCCCCTGCGTGGCCGAGATCCCCAACATGCTCGCCGAATACGAAAAGTATCACGACAAGGGCTTCGAGGTGGTGGGCATCAGCCTCGACGAGGAGCGGGCCGACGTCGAGAAGTTTGTGGTCGAGAACAAGATCCCCTGGCCGATCATCTTCGCCGGCAAGGGCTGGCAGGATCCGGTGGCCCAGTTCTACGGCATCTCCGGGATCCCGCAGCTCGTCCTCATCGGCCGGGACGGCAACGTGATCACGCTCGACATCCGCGGTGAGAAGCTCGGCGAGCGACTCGCGGAGCTGTTCAAGGACGCCGGGTGAAACCAGGAAAGCGGATTGATCCTCGCGCCGGGCGACCGCTGCATGAGCCTGGGGACAAGGCAACGAGAATGCGGGATGCCACGAACGCCGGCATCCGAAGCCGAGGCTTTCGCTGTCTCTGGGCGGTCTTCGCCCCCGGAGCGGCCCCGTGACTCACCAGCCGCCACTTGGCCCCGGGGTGCTGTCGACCATGCCTGACTTCGACGCCGGGCGGCCGCGGGGCGTGGTTGCCCGCCGTGCGGCTGCCTTCGACTCCTCCGGGATCCGCAAGGCCTTCGACCTGGCCGCGCGGCTCGACGACCCGATCAACCTCGCGATCGGCCAGCCCGACTTCGCCATGCCGGAGGCTGCCCAGACCGCCGCGAAGGCCGCGATCGACGCCGGCAAAAACGGCTACACGCCCACCCAGGGCATCGGCCCGCTCCGCGAGCGGCTCGAGGCCCGGGCCCGGGCCGAGACAGGTCAGGCGGGCCGCCGCCTGCTCGTCACCAGCGGCACGAGCGGCGGCCTCGTGCTCGCGCTGATGGCGCTTGTCGATCCCGGCGACGAGGTGATCGTGTTTGAGCCGGCGTTCGTGATGTATCGGCCGCTGGTGGAGTTTCTGGGGGGCACCGTGGTCGCGATCGACACCGCTCCCACGTTCACAGTCGACGTCGACCAGGTGGCCGCTGCGATTACGCCGCGAACCCGCGTCATCCTGCTCAACACGCCGGCCAATCCGACCGGCGTCGTGGCGGCCGCCGACACCGTCCGCGACCTTGCGGCGCTCGCCGACCGGCACCGCATCACGATCCTCAGCGACGAGCTCTACCGCACGCTCTGCTACGACGCTCCGTTCGCCTCCCCTGCCCTCCACTCCGATCGCGTGGTCGTGATAGACAGCTTCTCCAAGTCGCATGCCATGACCGGCTGGCGGGTGGGCTGGCTCCACGGCCCGGCAGAGGTGGTCGACGCCTGCGCGATGATCCAGCAGTACACGTTCGTCTGCGCGCCGCAGCCCGGCCAGTGGGCGGCGGTCGAGGCGCTCGAGTGCCCGATGGACACGCCGCTTGCCGAGTGCCGCCGCAAGCGGGACAAGCTCGTGGCTGGCCTGCGGGATCACTACGACTTCCAGGTGCCCGGCGGCGCGTTCTATCTCTACCCGCGGGCCCCGGGGGGCTCAGGGGCCGCCTTCGCGGAGCGGGCGGTGGCAGAAGAGAAGCTCATCGTGGTGCCCGGCAAGGTATTCGGCGCCGCCGACACGCATTTTCGGATCGCGTACACCACCGACGATTCCACGCTCGATCGGGGCATCGAGGCGCTTCGGAGGCTGGCGACGAGCGTCTCGCCGCCATCGGGCTGACCACCGCCTGCCGAGAAGCCCGAGGCCTGAGCCGAGTGGAGAGTGCTGTGGTTCCCGGAGGCGGAACGGATTCCCTCAGCGCACGCTGTGGGCTTCGGTATGCTTTTCATCATGCGTTCCATCGCCGACGTTGCCCGCGTGCTCGATCACGCGGTGCTGAAGCCCGACTTCACTGCCGCCGACATGGCTGCACACGCCCGGATGTGCATCGAGCGGGGTGTGGGATGTCTGTGCGTGCGATCATGCGACGTGGCCGAGGCGGTGCGTCTCGTGGCTGGCAGTCCGGTGGCGGTGGCGGCGGTGATCGGGTTTCCCCACGGGGCGCAGCGGCCGGACGTCAAGGCGCTCGAGGCGAAGCTGGCGGTGGCCGACGGTGCCCGCGAGCTCGACATGGTGATGAATGTGGGAGCGCTCAAGTCGGGCCGGCTCGACCTCGTCGCCAACGACATCGCGGCGGTCGTGGCCGAGGCGAAGCCTGCCGGTGCGATCGTGAAGGTGATCCTCGAGACCTGCTATCTCGCTCCGGCCGAGATCCGCACCGCCTGCCAGTTGGCCGAGGAGGCCGGGGCCGACTTCGTGAAGACCTCGACCGGCTTCGGCGTGAGGGCTTCCGGGCCAACCGGCGCCACCCCCGACGCCGTGCGGATCATGCTCGAGACCGTGGGCGACCGGCTCGAAGTCAAGGCCTCAGGGGGCATCCGCACCTGGGCGGATGCCGTGGCCTACCTCGACCTCGGCTGCACCCGGCTCGGCGTCGGCGATGCCGCCGCGATTCTCGACGGCCGGCCGGTTGAGGGCGACTATTAGGCTTCACGCGTCGGCTTCACGCGTCGGCTTCACGCGTCGGCTTCACGCGACGGTTCCCAGCCTGGTGTGGCTTCGTGTCACACAGCTCCAAGGGGCAGCCTGGCTGGCGTGCTTGGCATGGATACCGGGATGGCCTTCATTCCCGCAGTCCCCGGGCTCGCGCCCTGGGGCTTCTATGAGTCAGGGGTCGGGGTTGCCCGTGCCATCGAGCCGGCCTGTGCCGAATAGAAGCCCCCAGCGCGAGCTGGGGGACTGTGACGTAGCACACCAATTGGAAACAGCCGGGCTCATGCGGTGTCGTCTATCTGGGAAGGCATGGGCGGAGTGGCACGCGGGGTGGCGTTTGTTCCCGCAGTCCCCGGGCTCGCGCCCTGGGGCTTCTATGAGTCAGGGGTCGGGGTTGCCCGTGCCATCGAGCCGGCCTCGCAAGCGAGCGAGAGGCAGGATGCCGAAGCGAGCTTGCGTGGAGTGAGCGCAGGGCAGGATGCCCGTAGCGAACGTCCGGCGAGATGGCACGGGCAACCCCGACTCACGCAAGTGGTTGCGTCAAGTGCTCTCTCGCCGGCCTCGCAAGCGAGCGAGAGGCAGGATGCCGAAGCGAGCTTGCGTGGAGTGAGCGCAGGGCAGGATGCCCGTAGCGAACGTCCGGCGAGATGGCACGGGCAACCCCGACCCACGCAAGAGGTTGCCTCGACCGGCCGAGATGGCACAGGCAAGCCCGGCGCCCGAGAGATCGCCCCAAATGGCCTGCGCTCGGCAAATCAGGGTCATGGTCGCCGCCCCGATCGACCGGCCGTCTACAATCAAGTCACCTTCCCGGAGCCAACTGATGTCGCACACTCGCCACCCCACGACGCTCGCCGAACTGAAGGCCTCCGGCTGGCAGAGCCGCACGGTCAAAGACGAGGTGCGGGAAAACTTCCTCCGGATGCTGCAAGCGGGCGAGGAGCTCTTTCCGGGGATCGTCGGCTATGACGACACCGTTATTCCCGAGATCAACATCGCCCTGCTCGCCGGCCACGATGTGCTCTTCCTCGGCGAGAAGGGACAGGCCAAGAGCCGCCTGATGCGGCTGTTGGTGCGGTTTCTCGACGAGGTAATCCCCTACCTCGACGACCCCGCAATCCCGCTCCACGACGATCCGCTCATGCCGATCACGCGAGCCGGCAGGATGCTTGTGGCCGGCCGCGATCCGGCCGACGTGCCGATCGCCTGGTGGCCCCGGGAGGAGCGGTATGCCGAACGACTGGCACCGGGCACGAAATTTGCCGACATCATCGGCGAGATCGACCCGGCCAAGCTCGCGGGGGGCACGAGCATGGCGAGCGAAGAGGCGCTCCACCTCGGCCTCATTCCCCGGATGCACCGCGGCATCTTCGCGATGAACGAGCTGCCGGAGCTCGATGAGCTCGTCCAGGTGGGGATGTTCAATATTCTCGAAGAGCGGGACGTGCAGATCCGCGGCTATCCCATCAAGTTCGATATCGATGTGATGCTGCTGTTCTCGGCCAACCCCTCCACCTACAACCGTTCGGGAAAGGTGATCCCACAGCTCAAGGACCGGATCGGGGCGGTGATCCACACCCATTATCCCCACGACCGTGAACTGGGGATCGCGGTGGCCGAGCAGGAGGCGGGGATCGACCTCGGCGGCGCGTGGCCGGTCACGGTGCCCTTGTTCATGAAGCAGATCGTGGAGGAGATCACGGTCGCTGCCCGCAAGAGCAAGTATATCGACCAGCAGTCGGGCGTCTCGGCCCGGTTCTCGATCGCCAACTATGAGACGCTCGTGGCCAGTGCGCGGCAGCGGGGCGTGCGGCTCGGTGAAAGGCCGGCGGTGCCCCGGATCAGCGACCTTGGCCACATCTACACGTCGAGCCTCGGCAAGCTCGAACTCGACCTGATGGGCAGTCACCAGATGAACGAGCGGCAGGTGCTCGACGCTGTCGTGGCCCAGGCGATCGCCACGGTGTTCGATGAATACGTCGAGGCCCACGGGCTCGACGAGATCGGGAAGGTGTTCGCCGAGGGGGTGAAGATCGAGGTGGGGGACATGGTGCCGAGCGTCGACTACGAAGCGAAGCTGACCGATGTGCCGGCCGTCTGGGAGCGGGCCTTCGAGGTCAACGCCGCCCGCGACCCGGCCGTGCGGGCCAGCTGCATCGAGTTTGTGCTCGCCGGCCTCTACGCCACCGAACGGATTTCACGGATTCAGTCTCACGGCCGCACGGTCTATGACACGGAAGGGTTTCGCTAACCCATGCCCACGCGTGACACGCTCGGCGGAATCGTCCACACGTACCAGCGGTACGATCCGGTGGCGGTGCCGCCGCCCCGGCCGCCGGAGACCGACCTCGTTTCCGGGGCGATGGAACACCTCCTCGAATTCGGCGACCTCGACGGGATGGAACTCACCGCCGAGCAACTCGCCGATGCCGTTGTGCTCGATGCGGAACAGATCCGCGGGCTCGGGCCCTCGCTCGAATCGCTCATCAGGAAACTCGAAGAGATCCGGCGGAAGATCCTGGAAACCTACGAGGTGGAGGGCGTCCGCCGGCAGGCGCGAAAGGAGTTTCGCGACACGGCGGGCCGGGCCCGGCCGCCACGCGAGCACCGGGAGGCGTTCGAGCGGGCGGTCCGCGAGGAGCAGCTCCGGCGGCTCGAGCGGTTGTGGTACGCCCAGGACGACGAGCAGGGTCGGTTCGCTGCCGACTTAGTCGGGCTCGTCGACCGGCTCGGCAAGGTCTACCAGCTCGACGAACTGGCGACACGCTGGACCTTCAACGGCCGCGAGCGGCTCGCAGTCGACGAGGCGCTCGCGGTGAAGGCGAAGCTCGAGGAGATCGAGCGGCTCCTCCGCGAGCTTGCGGAGGCCAAGCGAAACGCACGGGTGGTGCTCATCGACATGGATGCTCTCTCGCAGTATGCCGAGCCGGGCGAACTCGACGAGCTCGATCGGATCCGGAGGCAGGTCGAAGATGCCATCGAGCGGGCGGCGGCCCGCCAGGGGCTCGAGAAGGGGAAGAAGGGCTATGAGCTCACACCCAAGGCGCTCCGAACCTTTCAGGGCAAGCTGCTCGAGAAGATCTTCGCCGATCTTGAAGCCTCCCGCACCGGTCGGCATTCGGTAGGCGTGACCGGCGACGGGGCGGTTGAGCTTGTGCCCACGCGGCCCTACGAGTTCGGCGACTCGGTGGCCCACATGGACATCCCCGGCTCGCTCACCAACGCCCTGCTCCGCGAGGCGGCCGCGGGCGGGCGGCCACCCGGCGGCCGGTTGCGGCTCGACCAGCGGGACATCGAGGTCCATACCACCCGCAACACGCCCAAGTGCGCGACCACGGTCGTTCTCGACATGAGCGGCTCGATGCGATATGGCGGGCTGTATGTCGACGTCAAGAAGATGGCACTCGCGCTCCAAGGGCTCGTCCAGCGGGAGTATCCCGGCGACTATCTCCAGTTCATCGAGATGTATTCGTTTGCCAAGCCCCGGCCGGCGGGGGAGATCGTGAAGCTCCTCCCCAAGCCGGTCACGATCTTCGACTCGGTGGTCCGCCTGCGGGCCGACATGGCCGACCCACGGATCGCCGAGAGCGACGTGCCTCCCCACTTCACCAACATCCAGCACGCCCTTCAGCTCTCCCGGCAGCATCTCGCCCGGCAGGACACGCCCAACCGGCAAGTGATCCTGATCACCGACGGCCTGCCGACGGCCCACTTCGAAGGCAGCGAACTCTACCTGCTCTATCCGCCGCATCGGCGGACGGAGGAGGCGACCCTGCGGGAGGCGGAGGCCTGCCGACGCGAGGGGATCACGATCAATCTCTTCCTGCTCACCGGCTGGTCGCAGTCCCGCGAAGACATCCAGTTCGCCTACCGGCTTGCGGAACGGGCTCGGGGCCGCGTGTTCTTCACCGCCGGCCGCGAGCTCGATCGCTACGTCGTCTGGGACTACCTCGCCCGCCGCCGCTCAATCCTGGGCTAAACGGCGGAGGAGCGTTTGTTCCCGCCGTCCCCGGGCTCGCGCCCGGGGCTTGTATGGGCCAGGCATGTGCCGCATAGAAGCCCCCAAGCGCGAGCTGGGGGACTGCGACGTGGCGCATCAACCGGACACAAGCCAGACTCCAGCGGGGTGGCAGGCGGGGTAGCGTTTGTTCCCGCCGTCCCCGGGCTCGCGCCCGGGGCTTGTATGAGGCAGGTGTGTGCCGCATAGAAGCCCCCAAGCGCGAGCTGGGGGACTGCGACGTGCAGCACCCATTGGACAAGAGCCAGGCTCAAGCGGGGTGGCAGGCGGGGTAGCGTTTGTTCCCGCCGTCCCCGGGCTCGCGCCCGGGGCTTGTATGCGTTAGGTGTGTGCCGCATAGAAGCCCCCCAAGCGCGAGCTGGGGGACTGTGAGCACACACGCAACCCACGCCAGAAAAGTGGGGCAGCTCGGCCGCGAACAACTTTTTGTTCAGTCGGCTAGCGTCGCTCCCGCCAGAGCATGACGGCCGAGGCGGCGGCGGCGGCGGCGGCCAGGCTGGCGAGCGTCCAGGCCGGCACGATCCTGCCGGGGGCGACGGCTTCCCGTTCCACCGCGGTCTCCGCCAGATCCACGGGATCGAGGCCGCTCGTTCGCCGCTGCCGCTCGACGGCCGCCTGTTCCCGCCCCAGGTAACGGCCCTCGAGCTGCCGCTGCCGCCAGTCCCACTTGGGGCCGATCACGCCGACGGCCACCAGCGCCATGACCGAGAACATCAGGGCCCAAAACCAGCCGCTGTCTGAAAGCGGCTGCCGGCTCGACGTTTTTTTTTCGCCGCTCATGGCAACTCAAGCCCCGGTCCTTTTAGGTGCATTCGAGACATCCTTGGGTTGTACAGGTTGACGTGGCGGGGTTGTCCGTGCCAATCAGGCGGCGGTGTTCACCAAGCGAGGGTTGCAGGGGAACAATTGACGAAATACCGAAGATTCCTGGTTTTTCGCACATTCACTTGTCAGAATTCAGCTGGGCGATACAGTGAGGGTATGAGCCAGACCAAAACCAAAACAGAGCCGCGTGCGACTGATACGGAGGTCATCGACCTCTTGAGGGTCCGCTCTGCCCTCGGGGTGGGCGAGTTGGCCGACGCCTTGGGCGTGACGGCGACGGCCGTTCGGCAACGGCTCGATCGGCTCATGAAAGCCGGAATCGTCGAGCGTTCGCCCGTGTCGCAGCCCCGGGGCAGGCCTTCCCATGCCTACGCCCTCTCGGAACAAGGCCGCAAGCTCGGGGGAGACAACTTTCACGATCTGGCGCTGGTTTTGTGGCGGGAAATCCGGGGCGTCCGCGACCCTGCAGTTCGCTCCGGCCTCATCGGCAGAATCGGTTCGGCGTTGGCCGAGACCTACCGGCAGCGAGTACAGGGAACGAGCCCAGCTGAGCGGCTCGAGAGCGTGGCGGGGTTGTTTCGCGACCGTGACATCTGCTGCTCCGTCGAGATCGAGGGGGGCACCCTGCCGGTGCTCACGAGTCATTGCTGTCCCTACCCCGATCTGGCCGAGCAGGACCGCGGCATCTGCGCTGCTGAGCGGGTCATGCTGCAGGAGCTTGCCGGCACAAACGTTCGGCTGTCAGACTGCCGCCTCGACGGCGGCTCGATCTGCCGGTTCATCGCCGGCGAGCGTCCCTCCGGTGACCGAGGCGTGAGGACCTGCACGACCGACGGTTAACACTCCGAATGCCTCACAGTTAATCTTGTTGCCGCCTCTCACATCTCATTCCCAAACTCAAACATCCGTCCGGAGCCCTTTGCCATGAGCGTGACCAGCCTGCAGCCCCCCTCCCTGCCCCAGCCCGGCAGCCGCCCCTGGATCGAGGGACGGTTTGAGGAAAACATGGTGCTTACGACCGTCGAGCAGGCTATCAATTGGGCTCGCCAGTCGAGCATCTGGCCGATGACGTTCGGCCTGGCTTGCTGCGCGATCGAGATGATGGCGGCGGGGGCGAGCCGCTACGACCTCGACCGGTTCGGCGCCGGGGCGTTCCGGGCCACGCCGCGGCAGGCCGATCTCATGATCGTGGCCGGCACGGTCACCTACAAGATGGCGAGCCGGGTTCGGCGGCTCTACAACCTGATGCCCGATCCCAAATACGTGATTGCCATGGGAGCTTGCACGACAGGAGGCGGGCCGTACTTCAAGTGGGGCTACCATGTCGTCAAGGGCGTCGATCTCGTGGTGCCCGTTGATGTCTACGTGCCAGGCTGCCCGCCGCGGCCGGAGAGCCTGCTCGAGGGGCTGATGCGGATCCAGGACAAGATCCAGGGCCAGCGGATCGCCAAGCGGAAGGACGGCCCGGGCAAGATGGCCGACGAACTGCCTGTGCCGCACCACTCCGGCTACGTCACCTCCGCCGGCACCGGCGGCGACGAACTCGTGTTCGACCACCAGAAAATCACCGGCTAACCAGCCGGCCACCACATAACCAGTTCACCGCGGCCGATCGCCGCCCAGCACCAGACGGATAGAAAACCGCATGAGCCAGCCGCAGAAGAGCCACGAGGACCGGATCGTCGTCACGGGTCTCCACGTGAGCGTGGGGGATCAGGAGATCCTTCGCGGCGTTGATCTCGAGATCGGTCGGGGCGAGATTCACGCGCTCATGGGCCCCAACGGCTCCGGCAAGAGCACGCTCGGCTTCGCACTCATGGGCCATCCGGGCTACCAGGTGACAGGGGGCTCGATCGAGATCGTCGAGGCCGATGGCACGCGGCACGACGTGCTCGCGATGGAGCCCGACCAGCGGGCCCGCCACGGGATTTTCCTCGCCTTTCAGCGACCGATGTCGATTCCCGGCGTCCGGCTGGCGGAGTTCATCCGGCACGCTGTCACCAACGTCCGCAACCCCGACCGCAAGGAGGGGGAAGAACTGATTCCGATGAAGGAGTTTCGGGCCGAACTCAAGGCCAAGATGGCCGAGCTTTCGATGGATCCGGACTTCGCCCGTCGTTACGTCAACGACGGCTTCTCCGGCGGAGAAATGAAGCGGGCCGAGATCCTTCAGCTCGCCATGCTCCAGCCGCGGTTCGCGATCCTCGACGAAACCGACAGCGGCCTCGACGCCGACGCTGTTCGCCTTGCGAGCGAGAGCATCGCCCGGATCGGCAGCGGCGGCGGCCCGGGCAGCCACCAGATGGGGATCCTGATCATCACCCATCACGAGCAACTGCTCGAGCACAACGTGCCGCTCAAGACGCACGTGATGCTCGGCGGCCGGATCGTAGAGTCGGGCGGGCCGGAACTGGCCGCCGAACTCCACAAGCGAGGCTACGAGCGGATCCGGGCCGCCTATCCAGACGCGGCCGCCGTGGAGCGGGCAATGGAAGAGGCCAAGGCCGAGTCGGTCTCAGCCTGAACAACATGCGACTTTCACCAGGAGGGCACTGACATGGCAACCGGAATCGAAGACTCGACGACGGCAACGCTTGGCGAGATCAACAAGTACGACTTCCGCACGAACACCCCATCGGTGTTCAAGTCGAGGAAGGGCCTGGATGCGGAAATTGTCGCCGAAATCTCCGAGATGAAGCAGGAACCGGGCTGGATGCGGGACTTCCGCCTCAAGTCGTTCGAGATCTTCGAGAGCAAGCCGATGCCGGAGTGGGGCGGCAACCTGGGAATCGATTTTCAGGACATCTACTACTATCTCAAACCCTCCGATCATCAGGGCAAGACCTGGGACGACGTGCCCGACGCCATCAAGGAGACCTTTGATCGGCTGGGCATCCCCGAGGCCGAGCGGAAGTATCTCGCCGGAGTGAAGGCCCAGTTCGAGAGCGAGGTGGTCTACGGCTCGCTCCAGGAGGACCTGGCCAAGAAGGGCGTGATCTTCACCGACACCGACACGGCCATCCGGGAACACTCCGACCTTCTCCGCCAGTATTTCGGCACGATCATCTCCCCGCACGACAACAAGTTTGCCGCGCTCAACTCCGCCGTCTGGTCGGGGGGCTCGTTCATCTATGTGCCCAAGGGGGTGTCGATCGAGTGGCCGCTCCAGGCCTACTTCCGGATCAATGCCGAGAACATGGGGCAGTTCGAGCGGACTCTCATCATCGTTGACGAGGGCGCCCAGGTGCACTACGTGGAGGGCTGCACGGCACCGATGTACTCGTCCGAGAGCCTCCACTCGGCCGTCGTCGAGATCGTCGTTAAGAAGCAGGGTCGCTGCCGCTACACCACGATCCAGAACTGGGCCAACAACATCTACAACCTCGTCACCAAACGGGCCATGGCCTACGAGAACGCCCTGATGGAATGGATCGACGGCAATCTCGGTAGCCGGCTGACGATGAAGTATCCGGCGGTGTACCTGATGGAGCCGGGAGCCCGGGGCGAGATCCTCTCGATCGCCTTTTCGTCGGCCGGCCAACACCAGGACGCTGGTGCCAAGATCGTGCACGTCGCTCCGAACACGAGCGGCCGGATCGTCTCAAAAAGCATCTCCAAGAACGGTGGCCGGTCCAGCTACCGCGGGCTGGTGAGGGTGGAGCCGGGTGCGACAAAGAGCAAGTCCAGCGTGGTCTGCGATGCCCTCATCCTCGACGACCGAAGCCGCAGCGACACCTACCCCTACATCGAGATCGAGGAGCAGGATGTCTCGGTCGGCCACGAGGCGAGCGTTTCGAAGATCGGCGAGGAGCAGCTCTTCTATCTCATGAGCCGCGGCCTGACCGGGGCCGAGGCCAGCGCCATGATCGTGGGGGGTTTCATCGAGCCGCTCGTGAGGGAGCTGCCGATGGAATACGCTGTTGAGATGAACAAACTCATTCAACTCCAAATGGAGGGTTCGGTCGGCTGACGCCGATCGTGCTCCGCCCACGCTTCCGCCGACGATTCCGCCGAGAAAAGGTCCATGCCCATCGCTCCCGCTCCCTCCTCCTCGACTCTTGCCTCTGCCGGCCACCGCTTCGATCGTGAGGGGCTTGCCGCATTCTTAAGAGCCGGCCGCGAGCCCGCCTGGGTGAGCGGGCTACGGCAAAGCGGAATCGAGGTGCTCGAGTCGCTTGGGCTGCCTGATCGGCACAGCGAGCACTGGATGCGGACCGACCTGCGGCTCTTCAAGCCGTCAGCCTGGGCACTCCGCGCCGAGCCCGCCGGGGGAGCCTTGCCCGCGGGGCTGCTCGCCGAGGCGATCACCTCCGGCGAATCTTCGAGCGAGTGTTTTCCCGACGACTCCTGCCGGCCATCGGCCGCGACCCCGCTGGCCGGCCGGTTCGCGTCGCTCGACGGGCATGTTGTCACAAACGAACTCGATCCCTCCCTCGCCGCCCGAGGAGTCCGGTTCGGGGCGGCGGAAGAGGTGCTTGAGCAACACGAGCAGGAACTGCGGCCCCACTGGTTCGGGGTGATCGACTCCCGCTGCGATTACTTTGCCGCCCTCCACGCCGCCTTCCACCGCGCGAGCGTTGTGCTTTATGTGCCGCCGCGGGTGAGACTCGTCG